>Ga0307510_10005135_pt1 | contig 15555 bp, 8 predicted proteins | sample 12_EM_MG_FD_207224 | JGI IMG/M metagenome (GOLD analysis project Ga0307510, IMG submission 207224) | Populus trichocarpa ectomycorrhiza microbial communities from riparian zone in the Pacific Northwest, United States - 12_EM | ecosystem: Host-associated > Plants > Roots > Unclassified | place...
TTGGGTTCTAAAAGTGATTGTGATGATGGATTGTTGCGGTAATGGTTGTTTCTGATCTGGATTTTAAGTATTCTGCATATGAACTGAAATCAAAATGATTTTGTTATTTTTTTTTCTGGAAAGATCATTGTTTTTTGAGTGTTTCTTGCTTATCCTTACTGCAATGTGTTTGGCCCATTATTATTTTGGGTTTCTTGTGCTAGTAGTTTGGTTACTCATTCACATTTTTTCTCGTGGCCTGTGTTGATTATGAAAGATGGAGTTTTCAGTTTGACTTCTTGTTAAGGAACCAAATGAGCTTTTCTGCTTCTAATTGATGATGTTGTGTTAAGGCTGAGTACCGCAGTGGTTTCCGAAGTTATGTTTGTCCAGTGCATAATCTGCAAGCTGTCTGGTTCTGCTATGCATAACTTTGCAGTATAGGATCTTTCTTTTGAAAAAATTGCAGGACCCTGTTAAAAAATAATGCACATAAGAATGCAAGATTAGATCTGAGTCACCAATAATGAATCAACAAAGGTTGAAGCAAAATTAAGATTGAAAGCCTTGCCTTCTGTCTTCTAATTCATGAGCATTAACATCAAGAGGAAATGAGTATTGGACTAATTACTGTTGATTGAAAGTACAGAGTGTTTTGAGGCTAAATTAGCCTTGCGTAATTGTTGTGAACTTGGGATCATTCAATGCCGTTCTAAACGCGCATATATGCAATGTATAATCCAGACAAAATTGGGTTTTGTCTGCATCTCCACATGCTAAATGTCTTTTTTTTAAAGTAAATAAATAAATATGTACTTAAAAGCAAACAACAATTTGATAGTTTTAAGAATACATTGTTGCCCTGTGCTACACTGCTATATCTAAAAAAAATATCTCCATATTGTTAACATGTTTTTTAATAAAAAAATTTAATTATGAACTTAAAATTTATTGAATATTAGTTGAGATTTTTAAAAAAATATTAATACGGTGACATATTAGATATTATTGTTTTTTTTAATATTGAGACAACAATATATTGACTCTATCCGAGTTAATTTATTAAATTTATGACCTGGGTTATCAGACCGTGATAATTCTATAGAAAATAAATCAAAATAAATTATGAAGGACTATTCTTAATCAATCAAATATCAAATGATGAAATTGAAAAATAATATTAAATTAAAAAAAGATAAAAACATTCTCGAGTCAACCCGACTTAACTTGCAAAACTCGCAACTTAGATCATGAGATCAAGATAACCTCATAAAAAAATAAATATAAAAATATTTACAAAGCCCAGTTTCCACCTAATCCATTATTGAAAGATGAAATCGAAAAAAATACCAATTAAAAAAAAGGACTAAAAGAATAAACCAAGTCGACCTAGATTAACATGTTAAACCTGCGACCTGACCTGGGTTATGAGATCAGGATAACTTCATAGAAATCAAATTAAAAAAAAATTCAAAGTCTAATTCCAAAACAACCTAATATTTAATGATGGAATTGAGATAAAAAAAAAATAGAAAAAGAAGAAGATTGAGTTGTTGGAGGGTGAAATTGAAAAAATAAATTCAATTAAAAAAGGATAAAAAAAAAAACCGAGTCAACTTGCCAAATATGTGATTCAAGTTATGATATTGCGATAATTTCATAAAAAGCAAATAGAAAAAAAATACGAAGCCTATTAAAAAAAATTCAATTAAAGAAGGGCAAAAAAGTAAACATGGTCAATTCAGGTCATCCTGCTAAACTCACGACCCAGGTCATGAGATCATGATAAGTCTATAGAATGCAAATAAAAAAAATTTTGAAGTCTAATTTTCAACCAACTCAATGTTAAAAGATGAAATCGAAAAAAATCAATTAGAAAAAGTGAATCAGAAAAAAAAACAACCTAAGTTAACTCGAGTTAGCTTGTTAAATTTGCAATCTAAATAATGAGATCAGAATAAATTAATAGAAAATAAATAAATAAAAAATAACGAAGCCTCACTTCCAATTAATCTAATATTAAAGGTTGAAATTAAAAAAATAAAAACTAAATTCATGAACATGTATATAACTTAATAAAAAAAATTCAAAAAAATTATAAAATATAATTTTCAAAATAATAAAAGATAAAATTAAAAAAAAAACCGGAAGAAGAAAAAACACAACTCTATTACAATGAATATTTTTTTAGGGTATTGTTAGAGTAATTTATTCACAAGCATTAGTGTTTTGTTAATGTTAACGATCCACCTTCGATCTAGCATCTCTCCAAACAAAAGCTTGGTTAGCGATTGTCGTCATCCAATTGTATTGCATAAAAAAAGACGGGTCTTCAGCTTGCATGCTTTTAAAATGTTCAACACATTTTGTCCATCACCAGCATGAAGAGTTTTTTTTCTTCTTCTTATGACGCAAATAATTTTCACAATCCTTCAAAAAACTAACATTTTGCATACCACCTGCCTGCTCAGTTAAATAACCATATATACTTGATTATATTTAACACCCCCATCATCCATTTCATCAATCAAAGTAGCTTTAGCTTCACTAACATGCCTATGGGATGCTTGCATGCCATGTTGTTCTACAGGTGCAAGCTCATGGGTGTGATCAGAAGTGAAAGTAATTCCAGCAACACAATTTGCTCTTGTTTCCAAACAATTAATTTTCCGCACATATGTTGGGCCATTCAATCTCCTTTGGCCTTGTTTTGATCACACAAATTATCTTTGTCTAGTTGTCCCATCAATTTCATGACGAAATTTATCTTTACGCACTCTAAAACCCATTACTTCAGCAATTTCATTATAGAATTCTTATGCTTCTGCTTCATTTGGGAACCATGCCAACTTTGAAGGTTCTGTTTCAATGACTTCAAACTTATCATCATCCGTAAGATAACTCCATAATAAAGTTTACTCATCATACCTTTAAGATTGTATGTGACTGCATTTTTCTGTTGCAGTGTTATGTTGATCCATCAATTGGGTTCAGATTCTATTCCAAGCCTGACGTATTTCGATATCTCAAAACTGTGAAGCAGAACCATAGCACATCCAAGAAGGAAACAACTGTTTCTACGCAACGAACAAGCAAAGTTTGTTCTCAATGTCCTCAAACTTTCATTCTGTTTGAAACCCAGAAATTTCTTTTAAGAAGTTTTTTTCTGCTTTCTCATCAGTTATGTCATGTGTGCCCATAAATTGATCTCTCTTTTAATATACCAGTCTTAAAACTTTGGTTGTATGACATGAAATCTTGCATGGTATCTTGTAAGATAATATAATAAATAGAAGGGGCCTTCTTGTTTTGGCCAAATAATATCCTAATATATAAGCATTAGTCATAAGAAATTTTGACTCGTACGACACCGTTTAATAATCAAGAGTGAAACAAAATATCCAGTGCATCTGTGTAAATGAAAAAAACTCTATTTTAAAGAACAATTCATGATAACCCGAGAAAAATGTCATGTTATTATTACTATTTTTCTGGATAACCTAATAACTTATAAATTCATTAATTATTCTCATAGAAAAATATTATTTTATTGCAAATGGAGTCGGCATTAATTGCCGGAATGGTATTTGTCTCCGTTCTATCAGAATTCTCTTTTGACTAGGTGATATTATTTACAGAATCGTGCGAGAAAGAGAATAAAGCTCGTCAACTTCTCTGAAGGTATTGGGATAACATTGGTGACCGAACTTGTAAGAAACCAACTCATTACTCACAGGAAATTTTATCATATTTTTTCATCAATGAATTTTAGGAGATAACACTTGCAGACTGTGCTTCTGAGATTTAATAGATGCCCGGTTGATTACATGCATACATTTGCTTTTCATAGTTTGAAGAAGAAGTAGAATTACAGGGCAAATTGTATCCTTTAAAGAGCACTACAAATTATATGTACTGTTCTATAAGATCAGTCCTTTGCCGGGACACAGAGCAAAATTTGCAGAATCCTGTCAAATAAATCAATAAACTTATAAAAACATGAAACAATAGGGAAGCTACAAAATGAGTCATGAAATATGAGTGTTAATGGCCAGGGCCTCTTTTGCTAGGTCCAGATGCCATCTTAAACATCAAGCTTCTCACTGAAGGACGACTGCTGGAGTTGTTTGAAGATACAACAAACGAAGCCATGCCCATTGATCCTCGAGTTCCATCTACTTGCTGGCATCCTGCGGCAATGATAGTGCTGTTTGTTGAACGAAGGGGCCTGCAATGGACGGCTCTCATCTCTGTCGACACCACTAATATTATTAGGCCTAACACAAACCAAAGGCTCTTTTCTGAGCTCCGTGTTTTCGTTGAGATCTCCATATCTTTAATTTGGTTTGATATCGTCTCTCACAGAAAGTCGTTTGAATTTCCGACGAGCACTGATATCTCTCACAAGGCTAAACTAGTTTATTTTTAGTTTGTTGTTGCTGGGCTTTATATGTGCAGTTGATGCACAGATTTATAGCAGCATATGCTTGTTCAGGACGGCGAGGCTCTTGTGAGTCCAGTGGGACCATTACAAGATTATTTGACCTGGCATACGCTACCCTTTCCATCTGTTTTGTGGTTTTATGCAGGACAAGCATTTGGTTGAGAGCTAGTAGGGCTGGGTTGGAGGGACGTTGAGCTTTTACTTTGAAAATGCCTGTGCTGTCTCAATTTGACTCTGTACATTTATTCAAGCTCAAGGACATAAATTACTTGAAAAGTCTTGAAGAAGACTGCAAGAAAGTTCACTACAGATGTATGTGTGTGTGTGACATACAATATAGTGCTTTTTGCATGGTTTGGTTTCACACATATCTGAAATCAAAAGCGTGTGTTCTCATCTGTAGAACGCGGTGGTGTTTAAATTCGCTTCTGATTCTTTTTTTTCCCCCCAGCTTTACAAAGAAAGAATAATCGGGGATACGGCATGTGTCGCTGTTAAAGGACGGTCCTTGAAAGTTTTTTAAAAGAAAAAAGTTCGTAAGTGAACTGTCATCCTCCGACTACAAGACGGTGCGTCGCCAGGGGAGTAGTCTAAAAGCCACGGGAGGGGGCACGAGAACTTGCTGGACCACAAGCTCGTAAATGATTAGGCAACAAAATACGCTATTTTAATCCCCTATTATTTAAATTAAAAGATTTTGAAATATAAAATATAAATTATTGACAATTATATTCACTAAATCCGTACATTGTCGGACAAAGTATATTGTCAATGCTTATTGTCCGAATTGATACATGCCTTTGCAGACAGAGAAAAAACGATTTCAAACCTCCACTTTTGTAGGAAGCGGATCCAATTCGTAGGGATATGGATGCTGAGATAGAATTACTGGTAATAGGGTGTTTGGTAGTATATGTTTTTTAAAGTTTTTGTTTTTAAAAAAAATATATTTTTTATATTTTAAAAATTATTTTTAATATCAACACGTCAAAATAATATAAAATTATCAAAAAAATATTAATTTTAATAAAAATTTATTTTTTTTAATTTGTTTTTAACTTAAAATGAAACTATAACTAGATGTCCCCGCTGGCAACTTTTTTTTGTAGTAATGTCAAAGAAAGGCATGCTTATGCTCAAAGTTTTTGACATTCCTTTTCAAACCACTTGCTTTTAAAAATGCGGTAGACCACTTGGGAGGATTAAATTCTTAATTTCCTATTATTTACCGATGGAATTGGACTCAATACTTATAATATTGTCATCAAAACGAGACCAAGTCTCCCGTTTGAATTTTGCACTCAATACTGTTTTATATTTTTATAAAATCATTAATTAGTATACCTTTCTTTTTTGTATCCCTTAAGGCATTTCCTGTATGTATGGGATAAAGTAGCTAGTAATTTATCCTGCTTATCAACGGCAGTAGAGAAAAGAATGGAGGACTAACTCGAAGCCCTTTAACACTTACATATGGCGGTGTTTGACGAGTTAATTACATGGGAAATATTGGTGTACAACGGGCACCTAAATTGACATATATGGCTACCAATATCCTTTATTGGACAATAAATTCTGCTATCAAAATCCAGTAGTGACACACTTATTCTTTAAGGTTATCTGATATCTTTTGCCTACTACAAGTCTGACAACTATATGTTTTGATTGTATTTCTGTCTGAAATATCTGCAGGCAGTCCACGTTGAATACTTTGACAGATACGTGAATTGCAACCAAACCACTCAAGGCTAAGAAGCAATATTTAGCCTTCTGTGAATCTCACTATCTCAAGATTTTCTTCTTGTCCTCTTGTGGCGTTATTAAACTGGTGTATAGCGTGTGCCATGGAGATTCTTAATAATAGTTTCAAAACTCGATGTCAACACATTATGAATCATGAGCTGAGCCCAAAAAAAAAAAAAAAAAAACAAATTGCAGATCCATATCTAAGATAATACCACCATCATTCTTAGGGTGCGTGACCGACAATAATTCCTGCAAAATTTGAAGCGATCTTGGAGTAATCCGGCAGGGGGAGAAAAAGCCGGCAATTGCCAGGTTGCCAATTGAGGATGTGTGTTTCAATTTAGCTAAACTAGCTAGGGAATGGGCGTTGACATCATTGAACCAGAACCTCTCCTCGTTCACGGACTAGAGGAAGATAGAGTATTTCATTTCTCAAGAGAATCCCATTGCGGATTTGGTAAACATAGAGCTTTCTCACATTCCATATTATTATATTATTATTATTATATCCTTGATTCGTCTTACAGAAAAAGAAAAAAAAAAGTATACACATGAGCAGAAAACGTGCAATATTATATTGAAACCATATCTATGAAGTCTTACGTAATCTTTATCTAAAATCACCAAAGAATTTATGGCATCTCAAGCTGACCCAATGAGTTCGTAAATTATTAAGATTATGTTCGACAGATAGAACCTGGAGTGTTATTCTTGTGTTAGGAATATTTTTTTTTTTGCTGGTGGTTGTCTTAATCCAGGAGGTGTTTAAGACTGTAATAGTTGTTTTTTAAAATATTTTTTTGTTTGTAAATATATTAAAATAATATTTTTAAAAAAATTTATTTTTGATATCAACACATTATTGAAACAATAAAAAAGTAAAAAATATTAATTTAAAATTAAAAAATTAAAAAATTAAAAATTTCAGTTGAAACGCTGTTATATACAAGTACATTGGTATTGGTAATGGTTCTTCAAATTTCTCTGCTTTAGGATGGAGCAGTTAAACTTTGTTACAATATATTAAAGAAAGAAAGATAAAGCCATTAACTGATTTTTTTCCCCCATCTTATCATGGGTCCAAGTTTTTGAATTTAAAAGGGAATGTTAGGTTTAAGCAACACTGACCTTACTTTATAAATTAATCAATTTAACTGTAGTAATTAGAGCTTTTTTACAGTATAGATATTAACTTTGTTGACTAGTTGTCATAATCAGGAATCACATATTGTGCTGAAAAAGGGTACTTCTTCAAGACATTTTTTTTTGTCATTTGGATCAACAACTAGAGATTTGGTATGTGTTGGAATTTCTCAAACGAACTCAAGTATTTATGCACTGGTTATTTCCCTACCAGTCCAAGAGTTTTCCTCTTGTTCATTCTCCTATTTAGACCCAAACCATCTCTTTTTTCTTCTACTAGCAAACAACCTGAGCAACAGAAATGAAGCATCCTTGTCGTTGCATCTCATATTCCCTGATTAAGTTTTCTGTCTCTATTATCACATTCCTCCTCGTCCTCTCCTGTTTCATGAACGTGGAGAGCTCTAGAACTCCTGGGCGTCATCTTCTTTCTCCTAGTTCAATCAATGCATTCAAGACAGCTCCAGCTGGTGCTAGTCCCGGTCAGAGAGGGACTGAACACCTGCCTCAAGAATACTCTGGCCCCAGTCACAGAGGTGTTGGTCACTTATTAATAGCCCCATAATTACCAAGTTCATGTTCAGCTAATCGTCTCTATGTTTTATTCGCTTTTCCATCCAGCTGCCTGCAGAATGTATGGTCTTTCTTTCTCATTATGCATTACACTAGAGAAGTTGAACCACGTACGTAGTGATACTATACTCTGTTTGTGATTGCTTTGATAAAGCCTAGAAATTCATCAAATATAGTTTTTGTTTATTATATCGACTTCTTGTGCTGGGAAAATACAGAAAGGTATTCAGTGGGTTTGGTCCATTTGCAGATAGACGAACCAGTTTCACATTTTTGCTATTTTAGTTGCTTTGCGAGAAGAACATCAGCTTAAATATGATTATTTCATGCTTATGAGAATTGTGCTTTGCTCCAGCAACGTCTGCATACATGCATATCAACGTATGAATCACAACTTCAAGAACCATTCACACGGTTAAGTAGGGCGAAGCTTAACTATTCTTGAGAACTTCTACTTTGATGCGTTTGATTAACTATCGTTTATAGTCTTTAAGGTTTTTAACTTTTGTTATTGCATCCTTTAATCTCGAACAATTAAGTGTAATTAATTTTAATGGTATGATAAACTTCTCATGCATATTAAAATATTTTAAAATTTGTATCTTTACATGATATTATCATCAAGTGAAAACAAATCATTTCATTTCCTGACAGCAAAAATAAAAATAAAAATTGTTATGCATAATTGAAATATCTTCAGGAAAATCCGGCGGGCTTATTCAATAATTTAATGGACAGAAAGAAGCAAATGTTAATGGAATAAACCAAGCATCGTTGAAATGACAAAACTTAGAATTTAGTCTCTAAAACTTATTTAAATTAGTATTTTTAACTCAAATCATTATAGTTTTTGCAAGAAAAAATTATTAATGTTGTTTTCTATACTTAAGAATAATAAAAACATTATATGAAAAAAAAAGATTTTTTTTTACCAATGTTTATTTTTGGTATTATATAATTAAATAAAAAATAAGTTTTAAAAGATTCTTTGTGACAGCACATGAGTAATATTACTAGTTTGCATTATATTTCATAACTCATTTTTTTATCTCAATTTTTCCATGTGTTTTCAGATTTTCCAAGAAATACATTTTCAATGAAATTCAAACAATTTTTGTTATTTTCATTTTTTTTAGACAAGATAGATAAAAATAATAAAAAATAAAATAAATTTGGGGGAGTGAAATGAGAAAATAAAAAAGGGGACTAAAGTGACTTATAACTAATCATGCAAATGATAAAAAAAATAAATAAAAGAATTAAACAAAATTAAAAATTATAGGAAGATTCTACACGATTAAGAGAAAAAAGAGTTAATTTTGACCACAATCAAGATGAAAAATAATATAAAATATTTTAATATTATTTTTAAAAGGCTCGGAAAATATAAATAGGGTACACAAAAAAAAAAGATAAGAAAAAAACCAAAAAGCAAAAAATACCCTAGACACCTAAATTCCCTCTCCCTCAACCGGGAAAAAATAAAAATAAAAAAACTAGCTAAAAAAATCATGGCAGCCGTGAAACCCCCGCCTGAGCTACACGCGCCACCGCTCTCAAGTTTCTTCCCACGCGTTGCCATTGTCTTCCTTCATTCCAGCAGCTTCAGTCCAGTTCTAGCCGACTCTAGCGACCCCAATGCGTGGTTCACTTGTTTTATTTTGCTTTTGATTAATTAACTATCAGTGTTTGATTTTTGTGTTAGATTATATTTGCTACATATATATATATATGAATAAATTTATGGGACCATGTCGTTAATTATATGGATTTTATTGTGGAATATCTATATTGATCATTGTAAATTTATGAATTGTATAATATTCAAAAGGATTTTATCATCACAAAATTGAATTTTATGATCTAAAATGCAGGCTTTGTTTTCACTAAAACAAAAGAATGTGCAAATAAAATTTTGTTTTTATTAAATAATCAAATTGTGGATGGTATAATTTTTTAAAGGGTTCTGTTTTCAAGAAGTTGAGTTTTTTTATTAAAAAATAATTATAATAGATATAACCTTTTTTTCTGAAGAAATATGTTAATAAAAAAATGTATTGTTTTAATCAAAGAGTTAACTTGTGAGTTGTGTAATCGTTAAAAGGGTTTTACTTCCAAAAAATTGAAACTTTGTGGTTTTAAAAAGAAAATATAAGGTTATGTTTTTATTGAAGAATTGATCAAGTATGGTAAAATCTTTTAAAAAATTCTGTGCTTGTAAAGTCAAAACTTTGCTTAAAAAAATAAAAATTCAAATTGCATAATAAAAGGAAAATGGGACAAATCTCAACTTATAACTTATTATTTAGTATTCTTTTGAATCTTGCGCTTACCTTTTAAAAAAGAGAATTAGACTCTGTTGCTAAACCTAACCTCAAATCACTAGTTTTTGTAGAAGTTTTTACTTTCAATAAGTTAATATATATGTATTAATTGAGGAAAATCTATTGTATAAATATAATAAATATTTTTATCATTAAAACTCAAATTAAAATATTTTTTTTAGCATAATCAATTATTTACTTGTAACTTAGAAAAACTTGTTAAGTTGTTAAATACCATAAAACTAGACGACTGGATTGTCAAGATGTCACATGCAACAGTATATAGCTTAATTTTCAGTGCGAGTCAGAAACATTAGTTGTAGCAAGCCACAAGTTTTACTTCGGGTTAAGTTAACATATCGTCCTGTACTGTGATAAATTACACAATCAAATTCTTATATTATTTTAATAGCTGATTGAATGAATTCCTTAAATCTATCAATTTATTTAATACATTTTTTCTATTAGTTATGCCATTGAAGGGATTTAAAAACCTTAATAATGACGCGACGTGCATCTTTTAACGTGGTTGACTCACAATTTATTCTCCTCTTTTTTCAACTAGAGATAACATTGAATAGGGAAAAAAAAATGGTTGTGATAAATGCAATCTTCTTCTTCGTCTTCTTCCCTGAACATTCTCAGGCATTAAAGCCCGGTACCATTTCCATTAAAAACAACTTCAAGTGAATTCTGAAAAAAGAAGACGAGAAAGAATCAACCCTCGTGATCTTTATTTCAATCCACAAGGTACAGCAGCGTCGGGGTTCCGAATCACGTATTCAAAAGGCGAAGATGGAGCTTTCAGATCTGTAGTGTGAATGAGTTGGGAAAGGGGGCGAGTTAACTCACATGTGTTAACTAGTAATATGATGGCTTTGATGGAGGTGGCTGGTGAGGCTTTGTTGTGGAGATTTTAAAAAGCAATATGCTTTCCCTTTCAACACTCCTGCTCGAGTTTCTCATCTAGCAACAATCCCATGAGAGAGGATATGGAGCGAAGAAGAAGACGACAAGGCTGGTTTGATCAAATTCAGATATGGGTTCTTAAGTTCATGGAGATTTTTTTACAAGGCTGGTTTTATTTTTTTTCAAGACTTCACTGGAAATTATTATTTTCAATGTTCTAAAAATAAGTTAGTGTTCGATAGTTATATAATGATAATAGTTATTTTTTAAAATATATTTTATTTAAAAATAAATTAAAGTAATATTTTTTTAAAAAAATTTATTTTTAATAATACATTAAAACGATTTAAAACATAAAAAATAATAATTTAAATATTTATAAAATACGGTTTCTATCACAAAAACAAATATTAGAATTACATATATTATTTATTTTTTATAAATGTAATTGTCTTTCATTATTTTTTTAATTGTCTTTTATTTTTATTAAAGGCTTTATGTTATTAATAAAATTAAAGAAATCACAAGTCAACCATATATTATAGGGCGGTTTTATTTCTCACTCGAAGATATTTTCGTATAGAACAGAGGACAGATTCTCATAAAGCAAAAATTATATAACTTAGGATTTGCTCATTTTAATTGTGAAAATGAAAAAAGTGATTCCTAAAATTTAAAAGAGAAATTTAATTCAAAATTAACTGATGACTCAGCATAGTTGTTGGGCAAGCATGGTCAGACCGTAACAAAAACGACTTCAATCTATTTTTTTTATAAATAAAAAAAAGAAAATGACTTAAAACACCCTGTCTTCGTACTCCTGACCCCCATTTCTTTCGTTAGATTCCTTCTCAGGCTTTTATGGTAGAAACATGATCCTACATCCACCGCAAATTAAGGTGAAAAAAAAAAACAAGATAATAAGCAACCGATAGAATTAGAAGTTGTTTTTTTAAAATGATTTTTATTTTAAAATATATTAAAATAATATTTTTTATTTTTTAAAATTTATTTTTAATATTATTATATCAAAACAATATAAAAATTAAAAAACACGATCATCTATCAAATCAAACACCGCCTAAAACAACCAGGTTAGCTGGCTTTGAAAAGAATAATAATAAATAAAAGGAAATTAACAAACAAAAAACACCGAAACATCGATAAGATTTTACTACAATAAAACAAAAATACAAACCAGGACAAAATCGTCAATTACATGTACACAAATATAAAAAAAAAGAAAAGAAAACAGCATCAATTCACCTTGTTGTCCTCTTCGATAACCACCAAGGCCCCTTTCCCACCCATCTCAACCCCATCCCCCCTCGTTATTTCCTTTATCTAACACCCGCCTCCCTCCCTCTCTCTATCCCACCTCCCTCCCTTTCTCCATGAAGCGCCCACTCGACACCGATCCCGGAAACCAAAACAAAATTGACATAAAAATGAAGAAGAAGAGGTACCAAGAAGACGAAAACAAGGAAGAAATAGAATCTGCGGTCAATACAGGATCTGGGTTTATGAATTTAGACGAGAATTTACTTTTTGAGGTGTTGAAGCACGTGGACGCGAGGACTTTGGGTAGTGCAGCGTGTGTGAGCAAGCAGTGGCACCGGACAGTACAGGATGAGAGGTTATGGGAGCTGGTCTGTACCAAACACTGGGGTAACATGGGCTGTGGTAATCAACAAATGAGATCTGTTGTTTTAGCTCTTGGTGGGTTTCGTCGACTTCACTCCCAGTACCTCTGGCCTCTGTCAAAGCCACAGTCAAATTCCGCAGGCTCTGCTTCAACTTCTTCTTCTGCCTGGAATCCGTTCTCGCCTATGATTGGAAATAAGCCACCGGCTAGGTGGGGGAAGGATGAGGTGCATCTGTCTTTGTCCTTGCTTTCAATTCGGTATTATGAGAAGATGAATTTTAGCAACAGAGGGAGATGAATTAGAGTTATTATTATGTAATTTATATAAGAGAATGTCTTGTTAAATCCTAATCTGGGATTTTATATTTTTTTTTCCTTGTTTTTGTCTAAATTTGGTTTGGGTTTTTCTTTTCCTTTGTCTTTTTGGCTTTGGTTTGTTTCTTGTTGTATTTGATCTGGATTATTACTAATTAGATCTGTAATATGTAAACCTTAATGTACTAAAGTAATTGCTGTTTCGCATTTTTGCTAGCTTTTATGTCCAATTGGGTAATCACAAATGTGATTATACTTTTATTTGAGTTTGCAAGAGCTACGAATCTGTGTTTGGATTCCATGGAAAAATACAAATTGATGAAGAAAGTGAATTTGTTTTTATCTATTCGTTATCTCCTTTTAGTAAAGGGGTGGTTAAGGAAGGGTTTTCATTGCAGGAACAGGCTTAAACAGAAAGGGCCAAAATGGGTAGGGCACAGTTGTAATTAAAGGCTGCCACTTCCCATGCTTTCTGTCCATTTTGCCATAGTGGCGAGGGGGTTGAACCGTTGTTTTACTTTTAAAAAAAATTAATTTTGTTATATTTTTGGGTTTTTATGTGTAGATATTAAAAATAAATTTAAAAAAATAAAAAAAATATTATTTTAATTTATTTTAAAGTTGTGTGATAAAAGACTATATACATTATAAAAATATGGATGTACAGATAAAAACAAGGATATAAAAAATAAAAAAAATATTATTTTAATATATTTTTAAATAAAAAACATATTCAAACGTGATTTCTATATTTCTAATCAACACTCAGTTGGTGTTTGTAAATGTGGGATAACTCATGTTTCTAAAAAAATTTAAATTTGTTTTATTAAAAATTAGTTTTTTATATGTTTCGGATCGTTTTAATGTGCTGATCTTAAAAATAATTTTTTAAAAATAAAAAAAAATATCATTTTAACGTATTTCATCATAAAAAAACACTTTAAAAAACAACCGTAACCACACTTCCAAACAGGTAATGAACATCTGTTTGGTTGGTATTGTGTGTTTGGAGGTTAGGTAAAACTTTAAGTGTTTTTTTTTGTTAATATAATTTTTATTGTTTTGATGTGTTATAATAAAAAATAATTTTTAAAAATAAAAAAATATTATTTTAATATATTTTTAAATAAAATATATTTTAAAAAATAACAATCCTACTATATTCTCATTTACTCATTAAAAAGAGACATAAAAGTGGTGGTTCTATAAAAGAGACATAAAAGTTGTGGTTGAGTATGTTGATTGTTGAGTATTATTGACACACGTGTAAGACTCTAATACAAGATAAAATACAATTAAATTGTAAAATCCTATAGTTTTATTATGGCAAATTTTATAAAATCTAAAAAGAAAGGTTTTAAATGCCTTTAAAAAGTTTAAAATACGGTATGAGATTTCAAAAGCAATTTGAAGAGTTTGTGGAGTGGGATCTCGAGTAGAAAACAAGCTTGGCACAGTTCAATCTTCTATCAGAAATTCATCTATAAAATATGAACATGATTCAATTGTCGGATTTGGACATCTTCTTGAACACTTTTTGTCTATCGACGTGTTCCTAAAATCCTGGGCGATCCACGTCAATTATGTTTGTACAAAGCCGCACTCCCTGGAAAGAGGACTAGGCTGTCTCGGTTATTTGGTATCTTCTACGTTTTGGACCCGTGTATACCTCCGAGTTGGAAGCTCACAGTTACAGTTTCTGTTTATCTTAATTTCGTCATTTTCACGGCTTGGTTTTTTGCCCCGTGGCTGCTGGACCCAAGATCCCTGTCCGAGGGGTTACAACGAATTGAAAATAATCAATTCTTCCATTATATTAATTGAAAGCTTTTTTGGGAACATATTGTACACATAAACTTCGTCTATTTAAAAGTTGTAACTATACATGCAAGATCCTTGTGTGACTTGATTTGACAATAAAATGATTCCTTGATGAACTCGAACTTGTCTCCAAACCTATTCTTTAATCTTTTGCTTTTCTATCCTCTTGCATAGCCGCTAATTTTTTAGATATTTTTGCTTATTAGCACCCTTTAAAAAAAAGTAATTTCTTTTATAAAATAATAAAGTTTGATATATATCTTGGTTGTCAAATATAATATTTAAAAATATTACAATTAAAAAAACAAGCATCTACCAAACCTTAAATTAACACTAGATACAAACCTTAACCCCAAACTCTAAATAACCTCTACCTCCACATTATTAACCCTAAACATTTACGTCAATCATAACAAATTATTACAGCAACCCGACAATGAGGGTGTTAGTTTTATAATAGGATTTGACAATTAAGGTTCAACTCCCCGCTCCCACAAAATTGTTTTCTTTTCAAGTTTGGTATAAATAAAATAGGTATGTATTTATCAAAATCAAGTCGCAACTTAATTAATAGTTTAGAACAACAACAGTAACTACACAGACGACAAGTAATATATATATCAATACAGTTTGCATTTGTCAAAAATAAATTTATA
>Ga0307510_10005136_pt1 | contig 15554 bp, 19 predicted proteins | sample 12_EM_MG_FD_207224 | JGI IMG/M metagenome (GOLD analysis project Ga0307510, IMG submission 207224) | Populus trichocarpa ectomycorrhiza microbial communities from riparian zone in the Pacific Northwest, United States - 12_EM | ecosystem: Host-associated > Plants > Roots > Unclassified | place...
GAATGTCCCTGGTCAGGCATGATCAGTCTTCGGAGCCTGATAACGCCTGATGGATTGTCCAGGTACTGATCATCCAATGATCAGTGGCTGATCAGTGGCTGATCATCCTTTGACTTTTTTGCTGACGTGGATCATTTCCGATTACATGCCAAGGACATGAATATAACTCCCGCCTATAACAAGAGGTCATGATATCTGGTGTGTCAACCGATGGATTTAATTCCTGGCGACAGTAAGTGGCATACAGTGGGCTACTGAGACCGTCGTAGGCGCGGTGAGGACAGAGACTACATATTGGTTCAAAACATGAGTGTAGTTCGCAATCCCGTTTAAGAAGTGTCGAATCAGAGGTATGTAGGTTACCATGAACTCATGTCATAACCTTTCGCGTAAGCACAAGTATCAACTTGAAGTCCTCCGGCGTCCGTCCGCCTTGTTTGAGGGGTAGCATAGAGAGGGGTCTCGGACATGGCACATCACGGGCCAGTAGAATCAACAACGTGGTCAGCACTACTGCAGCTCTAGCTACAGAAGCTCACTTGGGCATCCGCCTGTGCCGCGCTGGGTGAGATCAACACCACACGGCGACACGCATGGCCAGGCGGCTCCTTGGCTAGCAAGTCAATTATGTGATGCAAACGGCCGTGGCACCAGAGGAGTATATCTAGTCCCCAACCTGGATTGGATGGCCCGGCGTGCACGATGTGCATCGAGAATCGCCTACAGTACGTATGGTGCCAGGACACAGTCGAGGGTGATAAGGGAATACACAGATCTTGAGCTTTACTGGAAAGACTCCCTTGGCGCTCACATCATTCTGCCACAATGGCTGAGATTCTCGGGTATCTTGGATGAGCTTGATTCATGGATGCAAGCAGCCGAATGTCAGACCAGTGTCTCACCGCGCAAGTCGGCCAGTTGAGTCGGATAATCCCGGGCGTCTACTGTACATTTACCCGTTTTGGCTGATTGTTGATTGCGCAATACCAGACAGAATCGACACCATTCCCCACTCGCGTCATTACTTTGGATTCATCAAACTTTGTTGAGAAAATGCTCGTACGTGAGAGGTGCAATGTTGCCGTAACGGGGGTGAGTCAACTCGACTTTGTGACACTGTCTTACAACACAGTATCTTACATTTGTATGTACACGACCTAAGTCCTATGAATTGTAGCCCTTCATCGCCAAGATTTTTTCCCCAGACTCTCTGATGGTCGTCCATGCATCATCTATGTCACTCTGCTCCGTCCTGAGGGAGCCAACAACAAACCGGATACAGAACACTCCGCTAATCGACGTGTGCGTCAACGCGATGTTAGAACAGGTCTGAAGATCGTCATAAAACGCTCGATTGAGAACGTTTAAAGTTTCAGCATCGGCATCTTCCTTGTTGCCCATTGCTCCCGGTACAAGCCTGAACACGGAAAGTGCGAATGAGGGAGGGGTAACGAGTTCGAAGATCGAAGAGGAGCGAATGTGTTCCACGAATGAATTATTAAGAGAAATGCACTGCATAAAAGGACTCTAGCATGTGCAAAATACAGCATAGTCGGATGACGACTCACCTTGCGTATGTTTGCTTGGAATCCTTCGACACCGAAACTGCGCAGGACGAACCAGAGCTTGAGAGATCGGAAGCGCCTCCCAAGTGAGAGGTGCCAATGTCTGTAATCGATCACCGTGCCTGGATCACATCGAGTTAGAACGAGGACCAAACTAGTCCGTGGCCACGCGTACCTGCATCCCCTTCTTTTGTCCTCAAATATTCCGGGGTGACGTCTAGTGCATCTATGAGATGTCTGCGCTCACGCACCCAAAGGGTTGATGAGTCGAAATTCGTCAATCCCCACTTCGAGTTCCCGGGGGGGTTAATTGAGTTGTGGATGAGAACGACGATTTGTTCGGACGGGTTACCTTGTGGAAGTTGGTGCAAACGCTGTCCGCGTATTCGTTGATTCCACCCAGTTGAGCAGTCTCGCGGTACTCGGGACACGCAAGAGTAACACCTGCCCAAGCGGCGTCGACGTGCATCCACATAGAAGGGTAGCTTTCCTTGACTACTTCGAATGTCAAAGTCATATACAAGTCCGCAGGGCGCTAAGACGTACTTGCGGCCCCTACGTCAGCCACCTGATCAATGGCACCGGATGATGTCGTCCCAACCGTAGCAACTGTGCCATGGCTGCAATTAGCAAGCGTCAGGAAAATGCACGCTGAGAAATACCCACCAAGCACGAAGGGGTGTACCCCTCGAGCGTGATCTTCTTTCATCGCAATTTTGAGAGCTTCTCCAGTCAGCCCCGTATTGTCAGTGGTAACCGCTACGTCCACGTCTATCGTGCGTACGCGCAACGCGAGAATCTTCCCTGCCTTTGCCCCGGAGGCGTGAGTGTGGGTCGTCACGTAGATGACGAGCGACTCTAGCGTCGTTCCCGGGTGTTCGTTGAGGTACCTAGCTCGAGCGGCGACGATAGCGGTGAGAGTGGAGTCAGACGCTGTATTCTGCCAGAGAGCAGATAGGGAGAAGAATTGAGCCTGTAGACGTGCAGGAGAAAAACAGGATCTGACTTGGATAACCCCTCCACCAACCCCGTTTGCATTCCAGAAGATGCTGTGCAGTCCAAGCATCTTGGCTGCCCAGTCCATGACTATTGCCTCTAGCTCGGTGCAGGCGGGGCTCGCAAACCACTGTGAGATCAGGCAGTGAACCAAGCAGTTCTCGCAATTTATGCCGAACTTCCAAACGTACGTTGAAGCCAGGGTTTGCGGTGCTCGAAGAGAGTAAATCTCCGAGCGTACCCTCAAAGGTGCTCGCCGTCGGGAAGTACGCAAAGAAAGACGGGTGCTGCCAGTGTGTGAATCCTAGCATCGACTCCAGTTGAGTTCGCGAAAGAAGCGGTGTACGTCAAAAGAAATCGAAGCCATACCCGGAACGATGATATTCTGATAATCATCTACGATTGATGTCCATTCTTGCCCTGTTTGCGGCGCTGACTCTGAAAAAAAGCCGGAATGAATTGAGAGTACTACTGCGCACTCATTTCAAACCGACATACCTGGTATTAAATCACGAAGGAACCCTGGTTTGACCTGAGCGACCACTGGTTTTTCGCGGAGTGAATAATAATAGGCGCATATACGATCGATCGCATCGTAACCCGCCTTTCTGAATCTAGTATGACGGTCCTTGTCGACACGCGTGACTATGACAAGATTTGGGTGAGAACTGACTGCTCGATATCCATTTGAGACAGTCCGGGAAGCCAGAATATCGTACGCTAGGATCGAAATTGAACGGGAATTCCCAAGAACCAGGCTGGCGCTCGTGGCAAAACAAAACAACGCCAGTACGTACAGCCATGCTTTATAAGTACAATCAGTACAGTGCGTACTGGAGTAGTAGTCGTACAAAATTTTCACTTTCAGTTACAGAGAGTACAGCAACACAAGTACAAACTGAAATTCTCACGCGTCTTTTTCTGCCAAACCTATTTGTCTGCTACCGTGACGCAAGACTTTAGTGGTCGGCCCCAAGGGTCTTCCAACATTTCAGACTTCTGTAGCTCCAACGCCCTTTCTGCAACAAAGTCAAGTGCGTACTTCGTCGCGACTTCCAATTTCGAGTTGCTGGGGGTCACGATGCCGGCTTGGATGCCAGTGCCCTCGAAGATGCATTCGAGGATCAACTTTGGCTCGTATATCATCCACTGTTCGTCCTTTTCTTCTTCCAAGGAGGAGCATTGTCCTTTGTTGTGCTTTCTGAGCTCCTCTTTGCGGGTACCCCGCCAGGTACAAGTCGCACAGTACAAGTAGCTCGGGAGATGGAGCGACAATATGTGTCGCTCTAACTCTTGCCTCCGCTTGAACTTGCCCCCGCACCACGGGCAAAGCACAGGTGGTTTCGAGGCGGAGGTAGAAGAAGTCTGTGCCAAAATCAGATTCGGGCACCGGTCGCCTTATAATAATGTGAACCGCCATACCTTGGCCCTTTTTACGCTGGTTCCAGCGCCGTCACATTGAACGAAGAGGGGTTCACCGCAATGCATTGTAGCGATCATGATGGGATGAGAATAGAGCAGCGCAGTTCTGGGTGAGTAGGCCGCTTGGGGTTCACATTTATGGCCTTCAAAACAGTCCCTGCGCGTGGTTCATTTGCAAAATCGTCGCAAACGGGTTGGCACTATTGCAGTGCCAGGAAGGCCACGAGGCTGATAACACGTCGTGTGCCATTGGCACCCAAGCTGGATGCTGTTTTTTTCGGTCATTTCGCACCTCTAAAATAACATAACGTAAGGGTTTGTGTGATCACGCTATACCTTTCTGTCGAGGTGCCGACTAGGAGTGCCTACGGTGCCAGAACTCGATGGAGATCACTGTGACATTCTCGAATCGAGAATTCAATTGCGCATGTTCTATCTACACTATGGAAGGATCGTACATGTACTAGTGCGTATTGTTACTGCATATTGGACGCCACATGAAACCGCATCACATCTCATACCTGGGACGACCTCTCGTCACGGGCGCTTAGCCAGAAAAAAAACTGCATCAGTATGCAATGGGTAATCAACCAACAGGCTTCGTACTTGTCTTCTTTATCGGCGGCGGCGTTTCTCAGAGAAAGACTTTCTCCACACTTGTACCGTCGCAAAGCGCTGCGTTTGCCTGGTGTTCCAAAGCTCTAAGAAGGTACATGATTGTTTTAAAAATTTCCGGATCGAAACGAGGGGATGCACGTGTTGATTGTGCTAGGGCGCGTTTTGGATACGAATATGTCATCTCATTCAATCGTCAGCCTCCCTGTCCACTACATTGACGTTTCGGTATTGGTGGTGGTGATGATCGATCAGGTGGCGGACATTACGAGAGAAAAGTTGTGACCGAAAGAGTTCGATATCCACGAGCTGATGACGAGACTCGAATATGTTCGTGGTTCCTAACCGGCCTAACCAGCTGATACGTTAGCCTCGATTAGCGCCAATGGCACTTCTTAGTGGCGGGTATCTCATGTTAGTCACACTCACCATCATGAGTGCAGGTGGTCTTTGCATGAACAGGGTGACTCTCCAGTTGTAAGACTTTGGCCATTGAATCACGATTTACGGCACGAGTCAGTCATTCTTGCATAGGAACTAACGATGCGCAAGCCTGTTCGACTTGACTTCTGTCCTATGCGCACTCAAATGGAAGTAAAAAAACAAGTCAAAGCTTCATCATAGAACACAGCGACGAGTATGAGAAATGACCAAGAGTAATGAGTAAGGATTCACACTCTCAAGCGATACTCGAATATCATGACAAACCAATCACTGACTTGGTCTGAACGTGACGGGGGGTCATTCGTGTCCTCCGTGGCTAAGCTAAGGACGATGAAGGGGCGTGAGCCAGTCGATGGGCAGCACCCGCTCTTTCACTCGGGACTTACTGACTCGTAGGAAAAGATCATCGCCTTGGGCGCAAACAGCCGGCGCAAGCTGGAATCAGTTGCGGAAGCTTATGGAATGCAGGGGATACGGGGATAACCAACAGGTCCATACGGTCTGCCTGCAGTCGGCGAAGCAGCAGAAATAATAATCCTCATCTGACGCTGGCTCGTCGTTAACATCAAGCTCCACACGAACAAGCGCAGCGGGGCGTTTAATTTCGATTGGAGGTCCTGGACAAGAATTCGATTGTTGTATTCAGGTAGATTTCTTAGAGTACGATAGCGATCGATGGCTTCACGGGAGACGCGATAGCCGACCAAAAAGATGGGCTGCGGTACCATGGCGGTTGTGGTCAACAGTCAACAGGGGTTCGACGTTTCAATTGGCGTCACACCTGCACATGCCGGCACAGCCGCTTACAACTCACTTACATATCTTCTTCACAAAAATATAATCCATGTGCAACAAACAGCTGTGCATCCGTCAACGTCGTGAGGTCTGTATAAACTGGTAAGTAGGTCAAAATCAGCTCCCCGGTTAAGACACCCCTAAGTGGGCACGTGACAAGTGCTCTCATCACTTACTCAGCCAAATTGACCCATGCTTACTCATCTAGAATTGCGCTGCTGCGGCTCTATTCTCATCCCATCATGGCCACAGTGGATTGCGGTGGACCTCTCTTCGTTCAATGCGACGGCGCTGGAACCAGCGTAAAAAGGGCCAAGGTATGGCGGTTCACATTATTATAAGGCGACCGGTGCCCGAATCTGATTTTGGCATAGACTTCTTCTACCTCCGCCTCGAAACCACCTGTGCTTTGCCCGTGGTGCGGGGGCAATTTCAAGCGGAGGCAAGAGTTAGAGCGACACATATTGTCGCTCCATCTCCCGAGCTACATGTACTGTGCGACTTGTACCTGGCGGGGTACCCGCAAAGAGGAGCTCAGAAAGCACAACAAAGGACAATGCCCCTCCTCGAAAGAAGCAAAGTACGAACAGTACATGATATATGATCCAAAGGCGATCCTCGATTGCATCTTCGAGGGCCCGGACAGCACCGTGGCCCCCAGCAACTCGAGATTGGAGGTCGCGACGACTTACGCACTTGCCTTTGTTGCAGAAAGGGCGATAGAGCTACAGAAAGACGGAAATTGGGAAGACCTTTGGGGCCGGCCAGTAAGGCTTAGTAAAGTCTTGCATCACGATGGCCGACAAATAGGTTTAGCAGAAAAATGACGTGTAGTACGAGAACCTTGTATTTGTGTTGCCGTGCTCTCTGTGGAATCACTGGCAGTCGAGAATTTTGTACTACTACTACTCTAGTACTGTACTGATTGTATTTATACAGCATTGCTATACGTGCTGGTGTTAGTTTGTTTTGCCACGAGCGCCAGCCTGGGTCCCTGTTCATCAGGTTATGTCATGTCATATCGATCCTAGGGTACGATACTCTGGTTTCCCAGACTCTCGAATGGATATCGAGCAGTCAGTACTAGTCAGTTCTCACCCAGATCTTATAGTCGCACGTGTTGACAAGAACCGTCATACCAGATTTCAGAAAGGCGGGTTACGATGCGATCGATCGTATATGCGCCTATTATTATTCACTCTCAATTCATTCCGGCTTTTTTTTCAGAGTCAGCGCCGCAAAAAGGGCAAGAGTGGACATCAATCATAGATGATTATCAGAATATCATCGTTCCGGGTGTGGCTTCGATTTCTTTTGACGTACACCGCTTCCTTCGCGAACTCAACTGGAGTCGATGGCCAGGATTCACACACTGGCAGCACCCGTCTTTCTTTGCATACTTCCCGACGACGAGCACCGCAAACCCTGACTTCAACCATGATGTACGTTTGGAAGTTCGGCCTAAATTGCGAGAACTGCTTGGTTCACTGCCTGATCTCACAGTGGTTTGCGAGCCCCGCCTGCACCGAGTTAGAGGCAATAGTCATGGACTGGGCAGCCAAGATGTTACGACTACACAGCACCTCCTGGAATGCAAACGGGGTTGGTGGAGGGGTTATCCAAGTCAGATCCTGTTTTTCTCCTGCACGTCTACAGGCTCAATTCTTCCCCCTATCTACTCGCCGGTAGAATACAGCGTCTGACTCATACTCTCACAGATATCGTTGCCGCTCGAGCTAGGTACCTCAACGAACACCCGGGAACGACACTAGAGTCGCTCGTCATCTACGTGACGACACAAACTCACGCCTCTGGGGCAAAAGCAGGGAAGATTCTCGCGTTGCGCGTACGCGCGATAGACGTGGATGTAGTGGTGACCACTGACAATATGGTCACTGTATTGTCAGTGGTCAGCTGATACGTTAGCCTCGCCTCGATTGCAGGCTCCAATAGCACCTCTTAGAAGCGAATATCCCATGTTAGTGTTAGTCGCATTCACCATCGTGCGTGCGGGGAGTGGTCTCAGGCTTCGCATGAACAAGGGGTCTCTCCGCTGGCCATCGTATCACGATTTATGGCACGAGTCAGTCATTCTTGTGTAGGAACCAACGATGCGCAAGTCTGTTCGACTCGACTTTGTGTAGAATTTGTGTGATTACGATCAAATAACGCAGTATGCGACACAGTTACTCGAATGACATCGGCAAAGGAGACCGAAAACTACGCGTTTGGGGATTGAGGAAGGGGAAAGCCCACACCAGACCAAAAGGTTTTATGGGCACAATTCCGAGTTCCGAGAAACGGTTTGGAATTGGCGTGGAAAGCAGGTGGGAGTATCCACTGCTGAGGTGTGATGCAGTACGACGTCGCGGGTATTAAGAGCTCGAGGATTCCGAGACTAGGAATAGTCGGATGGCGTCAGGGCCACAGCTGACTGACCAGATATCCCAGATAATGGTCAACTGAACTGATTACTGAGGCGGAAGTTGGATGGAGGGACGAACTGGATTGACTTCTTCTAACCCACCGACACAACGAATCACACCGTCTGTGGGCATAGCCGGTAACACCCAACAAAAAAAGAAGATAGATCTCTTAGTTGGTCTCCTTATCAACCCACTCCCCAATGGCTCATTGTATGGCGGTACACTCTACCCTGACGGCGCCCGCGTCACGGGCCTGAAAGTAGATGGGGATACTTGGGACAGGGTCAGAGAATGGCGTTGAGTACGAAATACAGCATAGTTGTCGCAACGGACCGGAAGATGGAACGCAAACGAAAGGGCATAAGGTGTCGATAGTGGCCAGGAATGACGACGCCCGGCGTTTAGGATTGAAGAAATGAAGGTTGGGTTATCGGTGAATGATGGCAGAGCGACGACGAAGGTGCGATAGTCTTCAGCGGGATCGACGATAAGCTGGCGGCTCAAGGGACGGAGATAAAATAGTCCCATGTGGGGAAGGAGCGGGGGCCGGCTTGCAAGGCGAATGCTAAGGTGAGGCCAGAAATAACGGCAGATGTAGAAAGGAAAACTTGTGAACTAACCTTGCGCACATGATGTACATGCTGTACCCGCGCTACTATCGTTGATTCTGCCTGGGTCAAGGGACAGCGTTGGCCATAGTGGAAGAGGCCTATTTAGCAAATAGGGAGAGGGGGTGGTGTGATGAACAGGCCCACTTGAGGATCGAGGTGGACCACGTAAAGGATGGCACGTTGCACATTCAACGGTGTCCACAGTCTGGGGTGTTTCGTTATCGTTATACTCGTTTTTTTTTGAACCGGCGAAATAATAGTAAAGCGCGTCAAAGCAGTCTCGTAGTGCGACCATCATGCCATTTTATTCGTGCCTGCCGCCTAAATCCATAAAATCGTACGCGGTGTTGTGAATATAGAGCGACCATCTCTTCGTTCTCATACGTCATTTTCATCTCTAAGCGATGTGGACCCCTCTCGACATCCCAGCCTCGCCGGAACAACCCTTCACAGATTTTTCACGTTGGAGGTTGCGCGATTCAAATGACGGGCGACATGTTTGGGACTTTCTTAAGACAGACGTTGAAGTCGAAGCTCGCCCTCCCACCAACACAGATGAATACTGGCTTGGCCGTCCCCTGGTGAGTTTATATTCGTCTCACTTGAGTATTTCGCTTGCTGGAACTTCCACCGAACAGAATTTACCTCCACTCTCCAAGGCAAAAAGTCCACTAGATGCGGCTCGAAACGGATACACATTCTACCAAAAAATTCAATCAAGTGGAGGCCACTGGCCTGGCGAGTACGGCGGACCTATGTTTCTCTTACCTGGCCTGGTCATAGGTTCATATGTTTCTGGCATGTCGTTCCTCAAGGAAGAGAGGCTCGAGATGATTCGTTATCTGTTCAACCACGTACACCCTGATGACGGTGGCTGGGGCCTGTATGTTTTTCTCCCCAAAGTGGACTAATGTCGCGGCTGACATATTCAGACATATCGAGGGGCACTCGACAGTAATGGGCACTGCGCTCAATTATGTCGCACTTCGCCTGTTGGGAGTTTCAGCAGAACACCCGGTGATCGTGCGAGCGCGCGCTACTCTACACAAGTTAGGTGGGCATGACCTCTCAGAACTATACTATGTTGTCTGCTTACAGCTCTTAGGTGGGGCTGCCGGTTCGGCCTCTTGGGGAAAATTCTGGCTTTCTGTCTTGAATGTTTATGATTGGGAAGGCAACAACCCTATTCCCCCCGAGCTATGGTATGTGAAATTTGCATACCAACTCGTTCAAATGAGCATATCTTTGACAGGCTTCTACCTAAATGGCTCCCTTTCCATCCGTCGCGTTGGTGGATACACACTCGTACAGTGTATGTTCCCATGAGTTACCTATATGGTGTCAGGTTCAAGGCTACAGAAGATCCTCTCATTCTTGCCCTTCGCGAGGTTGGTGCTCAACTTCATGTACCTCAACAATAATTAACTCAAATACCATGCCAAAAAGGAACTGTATACCCAAGCATACGATACGATCGACTGGCCAGCTCAGCGAAACAACGTCTCCAAAGCAGACCTCCACACACCTCACAGCAAGTTGTTCGATCTCATCGCTGTGATACTTGGCGCGTACGAGCAGTGCACTATCCCTCCGCTCCGTTCTGCGGGTGTGGAGTTTGCGTATAAGCTTATTGTCTATGAGGACGAGAACACTGGCCATCAGACGCTTGGACCCGTGTCCAAGATGATGAATCTGGTCGCACGCGTCCACGCCGAAGGGCCCGAGAGTGATGCCTACAAACTACACGAGGAGAAACGACAGGACTTTATGTGGCTCGCCACGGAAGGCATGATGATGTGCGGCACTAATGGCAGCCAGTTGTGGGACATAAGCTTTATCACACAGGCCCTCGTGGAAACGGGACTCGCCCACGATGAGGAAAACAAACCAAGTTTGATCAAGGCGTTGCACTGGCTAGACCGTTGTCAGATCCGCGAGAACCCGAAACACTTTGAGACGTCAAATCGACACCGAACTAAGGGGGCATGGCCATTCAGCACGAAAGAGCAGGGGTACACCGTCAGCGATTGCACTGCAGAAGGACTGAAGTCAGTTATGTACTTGCAGAACCACCTCGAGTACGTCTTTCGTATGGATTATCTCATCTACGGGTGATGAGACCTGGACAGATTCACGCCTACTCTCGTTTCGGACGACCGCCTGTTTGATGCAGTTGATACTTTGTTGACGTTGCAAAATCGCGATGGAGGATTTGCCAGTTATGAGCTAGTTCGGGGTCCAGAGTGGCTTGAGTGGTTGAACCCCGCCGAAGTCTTTGGTGAGTTCGTTCCTGTCCATCGCTATGGCTCTGTCACTTATCCGAGTAGGGAGGATCATGATCGAATACGAGTATCCGGAATGTACCACTTCGGTGATCACCTCGCTTGCCATCTTCCGAAAGCACTACCCCGATTACAGAGCGGAAGACATCGAGTACGTCGTTCAACTCGCCGTCTAACATGCCGGTTCAACGGAACCTATTTTATCAACAGAACGGCCATAAGGGGCTCCATAACGTATTTACATGCTGCCCAACAGCCCGAAGGTGGTTGGGTGGGCTCTTGGGGTATTTGCTTTACCTATGCGACGATGTTTGCTCTGGAGAGTCTTTCCCTTGTCGGCGAAACGTACGAGACAAGCGAGTCGGCGCGGCGGGCATGCGACTTCCTCGTGAGCAAGCAAAGGGCAGATGGTGGTTGGGGCGAGAGCTACAAGGTATGTCACATACCCCCGAGCTCCCTTCGAGCAAGGCTCAGATTTTGTGGGCAGGGATGCGAGGCCTGCGTGTGGGTCGAACACGAAGATACCCAGGTCGTTCAAACAGCCTGGGCGGCGATGGCGCTCATGTACGCAAAGTACCCTGACACGGAGCCGATCGCAAAAGCCGTGCGATTGGTCATGTCGCGCCAGCTGCCAGTTTGTGACTTTGGCCCTGCTTCTTGTCTCCCTTGTAACGATCTTTTTCCAGGACGGTTCATGGGCACAAGAAGCGATCGAAGGGATCTTCAACAGGACTTGTGCAATATCATATCCGAACTTCAAGTTCTCATTCACTATATGGATGCTTGGCAAGGCACATAAGTATTTGGAAGAGTGTGGGGCTCTTCCACTGTAGCTAGCTAACCTGAGCTTGTTGACGTAGCATCGGAATGAGTTGTTCTGAATAAGAAGCCATCTTTCCCATCTGAAAGCGCCGACACATCATTAAGACATTACATCTGGACTTTCTCGGTTTCTTGGTTGATATCCCGATTTTGGTTTGAGGACAAGTGTGTGAATGTGGTCTTTTATAGCGTTCGTCTTCATGACATCATACAAGCCATTAGCGTTAATCGAGAACAGAGCGAGTCCATGAGAAGGGGGGAAGGCACCGACGGCATGAGAAAGAGAAGCAAGGTGGGGGAAAGACGGAAGGAAAGGCAAAGGCGGAAAGAAGAGGTGACAAGGAAAGATAAGAAGAAGTGAAGGAAACGGAGAGATCACCGGGGGAGGGGTCAAAGGGAAGTAGGGAGAGGAGCAGAGCCAGTTACCGGGTCAACGCGGGTGGGGAGGACGTCCGAGGGGAGGGTGACCCCCCCTTCAATGCGAGGGCGAAGGCGCCGGCCGTCCAAGCCAGGGTCGCCGTCTGAATCCTCGAGGGGCGAGCCCGCGAGGAGGTGGGGTAAGGCAGAGGGACCGGTAAAGGCTGTGGCGGGGGGTATCCGGTAGGGGGGGACAAGAGCTGAGCAGTAGCCAGGGTTTCCAGGGCCTGTGAGACCACTGTCCGTTGAGCCGAGATGTCCGCATCAAGGCGCTGCAAGTCTTGCATGACGAGCTCGGCCTGGTCAGGCAGCGCCGCTGAGAGCATCATTTGCGAGATCCGGCGGTCGGATTGGAGCGCTTGGAGAGAACATAGCAGATAAAAGGAGTTGGAAACGGCGGCGGTCGCTTAGGTGCTGTCCTAGAACCGCTGGGAAATTTGCTCGTGTTGGGTGGCGAGGGCAGCGAATGCACGAGCACCGGTATACGCCTTCTGCTGAAGAGAGTCCACCTGAGTCTGTAGCAGCTGGCGGAGAGGTGCACTGAGAAAGTGGTCGATGACCGGAGGCTGCGCGCGATATCTCTTACTGACAAATGAAGATTGGAAACTCGTCCGCGCGGTGGCGTGCCGTGGACTTTCACGTGACCACCCTTCCAAACCCCTCACCGTCCACCCCTCTCTACCGTCTCTCTTTCCCCTCCTCAATTGTAACTTACCTCTCTCATCATTCTGTTCTCTCCCTCGAACGTGATTACCCTCTAGGATAGCACGATGCCATACGGCTCCGGTACTACAAACCAGGCCAACTGGGTGACCAGACTTGGCCCAACGGCGACCCAGGACAAACTACATGCCCTCTACAACACGATCCTGAACAAATGGTTCCCACCATCGAAAGGCTACGCCATTGACCGTCAAGCCTTGGGTGGAGCTAGCAAGCCAGGTCGCAAGTCCTTCTTCGTCCGCCATGCCGGATATCATCGCGATCCACTGTTCATTGTCGAGTTCAAGCGGCCAGCCAAGTGGAATGATGCGGGCAAGCAGGAGGTCCTGGAGGGCCTCACGGAATCCATGCAGGCGCAGTTTGAACAGACGCAGTATAATACTATCTATGGGTTGGGGGGGATCGGTTTGCATTGGACGGTATACAAGATGGAGAAGGACGGTTTACCTGTACCAACAATGGTGCTGGACTGGCACGATGACATCACCAGCAACGTGTCATATGACGCCTTTGAGACTGTGACAGAGTTAGTGTACAACATCCGTTGAAAGGGCGTATTTATTATGTGTCTACAAATTGTGTTGTATATTATGCCCAAGCGGGTCTATTTCTTCTGGAGATTTGGTTTGGGGCGTAACGCAATGAAACAGAGGGAAAATGAGCTGCCTGAAGGCGACTCGGCTGATGTTACGGTAGGCCCTTGATCAAACTCTCAGATCTCAGCAACTAAGAAAGTGTTGATTACCTCGAGACCCAAAAATAACTTTCGGTTTTCGACTTCGACTTTCCAAGGCGTGGCGACGCCACAGGATTGAGCGCTTCACCACACCGCTTTCCGAGTCAAGCATTCGCGGCGCTTTGGGTCCCTCACTTTCTTTGCTTCCCTTTCTGCTTTTCGTCCAGGGGAAATCAATCAGGCTGGCGTGGAGTGCGTGTCTCACAATCTAGCTCTCAAAGGTACGACCGAAGCCACGGGTCAAGGGCCTGGGTCCGATGTCATATCATGATCTAGTAAATCTACTACCAGGGGGCTCACAACGAGGGAGGCAGGCGGCCGTAGAGCGTTCCGCCATCGACCCCGGAAATTCAGATCGAGGGATTCAAATTTGGCCGATCTTCTGTATATAAGGCCCTCGTCTCCTTGGCATGAGGATGTCAGCACACCCACCCACCACCATCGAAATGGATGACGGCGTAGACGCACAACCACAAGCCCAGGTCAAATTCTTCCCCCCACTTCACGAACAGCGTCGCTCGTGGGCTCTTGGAATCCTCAGACGAGAAAGAATCACTTCGGTAGGAGGATGAGATCGCGTCCGCATCCTGACTAATTTTCTTCTCATAGGTCCTAGATGTGGGCTGTGGTGAAGGTGTCTTCCTCCAGCACCTCACGCACTCCCCGCCATGGCGCGCACACACCTCCGCCACGCCCGCCCCGGTTGTTCCTGAAAAGCCCGACTACATCAACCTCCGCGAACTTCACGGTCTTGACATTATGAAAAGCGACCTTCTATATGCGACCGACGTGACGGCCCCGCAAAAGCACACATATGGCTGGACGCGGTTCGAACAACTCGACATATCTATCTGGGAGGGTGATTTACAAGTTCCGAATCCCACTTTCAACGGCATCGAATGCATGGTCGCTATAGAAGTGTATGACTCCCAACGTCCGCGTACTCTCTGACTTGGCTGACGCTAAATTCTAGGATTGAGCATCTACACGATGACGCCCTTAACGCCTTCGCCCCGATCTTACTGGGGAACTATTCCCCTCGTCTACTCCTGCTCACCACCCCCTCTTTCGACTTCAACACACTTTTCAGTGCCCCGGGCGATGAAGACTGGGGTTTCGCTGACCCCACCGGCCGCAGCACCCGCACGTTCCGCCACTCCGACCACAAGTTTGAGTGGACCGTAGACGAATGTGTGGAGTGGTGTAAAGCGGCCGCCAACGAATGGGGTTACGAAGTCGTCGTCGATGGCATCGGACGTTCCATCAACAAGGACCCGTGGGGGCGGGACACTGACACCGCCAAGGCCAGCCAAGTCGCCACTTTCCGAAGACGGGAAGGAGACGAGTGGGCAGCAAAACGCGCTGCCAAATACGCAGCGTGGGCGTCGAGCACGTCAGAAACCACCACTCAACCACACAACCTCCTTGCCACGCACCGATACGAGGCGCACCCTGGCGCCCAGAAACAGGCCTCTCGCGACGACATTGTGGCTGCCGTCAAGGCGGTCATTCAAGACGTTGGCTCCCCCTCAATTACCATCTTCGAGATCTGGCGCGAGGACTCGGTCTCCACGCTCTGCGGTGGGTGGCTAGAAGTATTACTCGACGCCCTGGACCGGGACGAATCCTTGATGGTCCACAAGGAGGCGAAGCACGCGGATGATTGGAAGGTTGAAGCCCCCGGCTTGGGCGCGAACAGC
>Ga0307510_10005137_pt1 | contig 15554 bp, 7 predicted proteins | sample 12_EM_MG_FD_207224 | JGI IMG/M metagenome (GOLD analysis project Ga0307510, IMG submission 207224) | Populus trichocarpa ectomycorrhiza microbial communities from riparian zone in the Pacific Northwest, United States - 12_EM | ecosystem: Host-associated > Plants > Roots > Unclassified | place...
CAAAAATTATGCTAACAAACCTCTAGTCTATTGGAAGACATACTAAGCTGATAGTTGAGAAAGCTTAGTTCATGTATGCTATTGTTATTGATGTTCCAATCGACCTAGTCACTCACTTTATTAATGTAATACAAAAAGTTAACACTAAAAAGAAAACGAGTCTACCTTTTGGTGGGTTCATAACTAGGATAGAAATCATAGCCAAAGTACCCTTGCATGATAGTGAGTCAATAATCAAAATGTATGGAAAGATCCCAACTTTAACTGTTGTCAAATCTAAAGTTGTGGTCAGTAAAAAGTGACATCCTGAAGAGTCTACCTCTTCTCAGCTTGAAACTCCTCAAAACGACCCCCTACTCCCTCTTATAAAACAATAATTACAAGTACTATCAAACAAGTTTAATAGTTTTACTGGTAAATGGGAACAAAAGATTGATGCAATTAAGAAATTTCAAGTAGATTTGCAACAAGATATTGTACATGTTAATGACAAACTTGTTCAACTCGACTTGGATGTTGAACAACTGCATTAGTCTATTGTTGGTAAAGATGAGGAGTAGGAAAAAGGAATAAGTAGGAAATAACAATTTTCTAGTATTACCGTAAATGTTATATGACTTAAATTTTCCATATGAACCTAGATCTTATGTCTAATCAATGAGGTATGGTTTTCATTTTTACATTATTTCATCTCTTAAAGGCTTTAAGCCTATTTCCCTCGATAAATGATACTCAAACTCTCTCGACAAACCTTTGGTTAGCGAATCCATAATATTTTCCTTTAACTTTACATAGTCAATGAAAATAATTTCATTCGAGAGCAAGTATTTAACAATATTATGTCTCCAATATATACATGTCTGGACTTTCCATTATACATACTACTTCGTGCCTTTACAATTGCTGACTGACTATCACAATGAACATAAATAGTTAGCACTAGTTTTGGTTAACATGGAATATCCTCTAAGAAATTCTAAATCCATCTGACTTTATCTCCAATTTTATCAAGAGTAATAAACTCTGATTCCATCATCATAGATCTAGCTATACATGTTTTTTTAGAGGATTTCCATGACATAGTTGCACCACCAAGTATGAAGACATATCCACTTGTGGATTTTGAATCTTTAGTGTTAGATATCCAATTACCATCACTATAACTTTCAGTATTGTTGGGTAAAGAGACTAATATAGCCTGTAGTCCAAGGTATATCTTAAATAATTGAGTCTTTAGTGTTAGATATCCAATTCTTTTATTGCCTTACAATGACATAATCTTTATTTGTTTTTTTTTTCACATAAACATTGATATGGACCAGCCCACCATAACAAAAGATCCATTAGAGGTGTCAATTGGGCTAATCACAACATCAAGTCAAGAAGTTAATGAGACACAAAATGGGTTTGTTCAACATATTGAGGCCAAATCTGACTTCAAGGAGACCACAACACATATGATATGGTACAAGATATAATCAACCTAATCTAAATATAAAAATAGCTCAATTGTTTCACAACATGGGCTTAACTTTGGCATCATGATGGCAGCCTTGTTTGAATAATTAATCCTAACATTATAACGATATTTTGGCATAATGTTTTGGAAGTTTCCATTATAAAGATTCCATGCTTATTTAGGAGGGTCAAAATCAGTTTTGGACTGAATTTTCGTATTACATAGTTTTGTGTTATCAATATAACTTTTTATTCAACCATTAAATCGGGCTAAATTTTTACCAGAAGTTTTCAAAGGTCTTGTTTTATATACAGTTAAAATTTCACATCAATCTCACATTGAAAAGTCTTGAAATAAGGTTCAGAAGCTACTATATAGAATTTGTATTAGTTTCCTAGTTGATTTAATATTCTTTTTCAGAATTATTTAGGATATTTTTTAGAACTCATTTATTCCTTTTCCAGAATTATTTTTGTTATTTTTTTTATCTATTATAAATAGAGTTAATTAGCTAGTATTTAGGTTTTTTTTGGAGACTTTGATTTAAGAATAATATTGCTTGTATATGTGACCTATTCTCGCTTTTTTGGTTCTTTAAAGAGCTGAATTTGACTTATCAAAGAACAATTATATTTATGGTGTCTTTAGTATACTTTTCATTAATGAATTGGTATTCGTTAGGTAAGGGTTCATTCTAATATTTTTGGTGCTTTGGTTTAAGTAACTATGTGTTACACTCCTATCAAATCTGATTCTTAGCTTTCCAAGATTTATCTTTCTTGCTTGTGGGTTACACGTCCACATGATCATGGGATTTGCATTAAATACATTTATCAACTTTGTTGATTTTGAACTCATTTGACAACATAACCTTGTCAAATTTTTCATGTCATTTGTTTAGGTGTTTGTTTTAAACCATATAATGATTGGACAAGCTTACAAACTTTCTTTCTTATTCATTGATAACAAATCCCTCAAGTTGTTCCATTTAAACTACCTTATCATGGTCGCCATTTAAGAAACTTGTTTTTACATTCATCTGATGTATTTTAAGATTATAGTTATTCATAATGGATTCAATTTTACTATTGTCTGCCTTTTTCCCATAGAAAGTTTCAGGACAGGACATTGTCTCGGAGTAGATTCAAGGTTCATTTTCTAATAAATATGTTACAAAATAAGGACTGAATGTTTTGGTTATTCTTGCTCTTTTACTCTTTCCAAGCTCAACTTCATCATTTTCTGATTAGTGATGATTACTTGAGCTAGCATCAATCATTCTTTTAAGTGAACGATATTCTCGTGCTTCTTTCCATGGAAACACATCCTCAAATAACAAGGATGAATATTCTCAATGCTTGACTTGTGTACAAGAAATTGATATGTATTATTATTGTATGTATATCTAATAAATATACAATCCATAATTTTAGGTCATATCTTGACCTTTTTATAATAAGGTATTGCTACCTTTGCAAGACACCCCCACACTTTGAGGTATTTGTAAAAAGGTATTCTACATTTCCACAATTCATATGATGTCTTTTCTAACTTTTTATGGGATATTTTGTTAAGTATGTACTTAGCAATTAGAATTACCCTTCTTACAAGTTATAAGGTGCACTCAAACTTATCAACATGGCATTCATCATTGCTTTTAATGTTCTACAATGTTATTTTGTCGTGGTGAATAAGAAGTAGTAGTTTAGTGGATAATACCATTTTTGAAACATAATTCACCAGATGGCTCTTCGTATTCTCCACCTTTATCACTTCTTATTATCTTTATTTTTCTGTTAAGTTAATTTTTAACTTCTTTTTTGTAATATTTAAACATTTCAAGTGCTTTATATTTGCTCTTATGCAAATAGGTATAACAATACCATATGTTATCATCTATAAAAGTAATATAATATTTTCTTTTTCACCTCTAGTTTGCATAAACTTTAAATACCAATATATGAGTGAATTAAGTCTCAGGTTCATTACTTCTTTTTATTGTGTGAAAAATAAGGTTTTGTGAATTTCAATTATAAACCTCAGTTAAGATAATTTGAACTATTAAAACTTTAACTCGGAGATAAATTGGGTTAAGTTATATTAAAAAAATAAAATTAAATGTTTAAGGGTAAAATTAAAAGAAATAAAAGGAGAATATAACCCAATTTGTTAGAAAAGAGAAAAGTAGGGACAAAATGAAATTATTTAGCCATAAGAGGGCCAATATATAAATATAAATAAATGAAACTATAAGGGTTTCTTCATATTCTTTTCATCATTTTTTTAGTTGGAAACTCTACAAAATAAAGGGGTTGAGTAAGATTTAGGGTGAGGGAAACAACATCTAAGCAAGAATTTAAAGAGAGTAAGTGAGAGAAATTAGGAGTTTATAGTGAAAAGGGTGACGACCAAGAGGAAAAAAGAATGAGTGTTGAGAAATTTTGACTGGTTAAAAATTGAAGCTCATTTTATCACGAGGTAAAGGGCACTAGACTTGAATATATAAGCCTAAATGAATTCAATTAAGAAATTGTGTTGATTTGTAAATTTTAAGGTTAGGGTTCTTGAGAAAAAATATGGGAAATGAGAAATTTGTTTTGTGTTTTATGATTAAGATAGAAATAGATGGAAACAATTTAGAATGATTAACAAATGAAGAAGAATCCCTAAGGTACTATCGGGCATAAAAGGGGTAGGGAAAAATTTTAAACAATGCATGAATGTTGTTTGTATATACTTATAATTGAGTTCAATTAAGAACATAGGAATATTGGAGAGATTATGAAAGTTTTTTGTGTTGTGTTGGATATTTGTTTATGAAGGATGATAAAGAGAATAAACATTAATGTTAGCTTTAACATTAATCCACATAAACCATTAGATCAAAAATATCCTAAAACTATTTAGGAGAGATAGATTGCTATATCTTGAATGTTAACTCTTTTCTTTTTATGTTTTAAGATGTATTTGATCGTATCAATTTTTATAATTAGGTCATTATAAAAATATGTGACATAACATTCTATTTATAGGAGAAACTTGCTAACCTTATAAATGGTAAAATATCACTTTGCCCCTGAAAAATATCCTATATTATTTTAGGACAGTTTTAGAAATTTATGGAATAAAGTCTTTACATGATTTTTCTAAGTCTATAATTATAAATTTGTAATCCCTTCTATAAATTACATTTAATTCTTTGATTTTTAAAACTTATTTACAATCAAGTCATACTTTATTAATCATCCTAGTTTAATTTATTACCCAAGATTCATTATGTGTATAACTCATTAAGTTTTCTAATATATTAGCTTAAATATAAATGACACAATCACAAACATAGTAAAAAAAATCAAATAAAAAATTAATTTATTATCGATTCAATAATTAATTGATTTATATTTGAAGATCAAGTGTAATGTCTAACAATATATCATGATCCCTCAAATATTAAAAGAGTCATAAGTGGTTTGACTTAATCTTTCAATTATTAGTTTCTCAATGTAATTATTATCCATTCATCAATAATATTTTGATTTAGACATTAAAGCATGAAATGTATTTGCTAAATTAAATCATGTTTATTCTCAACACTATAGTCATTGATTCTTTGAATAAAATTCAAATCTGTTTCAAATCTAATTCCACCTTGCGCAAGTATTTTATAATCAATACTAATTGAGAGCAAATGAATATTTTCTCCAAATCACCTAGAGCGATGAATCCTCTATTGATCACTTAAATACTTTCATATAATTCATATTACCCAATGTTTGCCCGTTTGTTACCCTTGATTAAGGCAACATATAATCAGGATCAAATCATAGTATTCCCTTTATAAGATAACTTAGTGGCCTTAAGTCTAAGGATCACATACATAATTGTCACATAAGTCTTTTCATAAATATAGATGATCTCTTAAGATGAGATCCTCATGCATGTCAATTTAGTGAACATGTCATTCGATAATCACCTTCATATTAGTTCTAAATATTCCTCATACTTTAGGTTATGAGAATAACTGATTTCTCTCACAAATAAAAAAAACATATAATATGTATTGACAACTCTAATTAATGTTGTGTCTTAATATAGCATTGATTATGAATATTTAGGAATAATGCTTTGATGCAAAAGAAATCTTATAATTATAACCACTTTATACTTTCATTTATAAAGTACTTTTATCCTAAGAACTTTATCATTACTCTAAACTCATCAATCAAATATTAAAGATAAAGAATACTTTTATAAATAAAATTATATATATTGCATGAATAAAGTCAATACCATGTGTAACCAATAAATTGGCTATAGAGCATCATACATATGAGAAATTGTTGTTAATAAAGAACCAAATAGCATTAGTTTTTTGAAGGGATTGGAAATACCATCACCACATTCATTAGTGAATTTGGTGATGTATTCCCTTGTTGACTCATTATCTTCCTTAGATGAAATCAATAATTTTGATTCCTCTAGGAATTATATGGAGTCAATCAACGCATTTAGAGCATAGATAATGGTATGTAGACCTTATTGTATGTCAAATATCTAGTCTCATCTCTCGTAAGTGTTGGACTAGTTTCATTCCATCAATCCTTTTTTTTTTTTCTTTTTTTTTCAACCACATGTCCTTAAGGCACATAAGGATTGCACTATCTTACTAAAAACTAGCCTATAAGGAATTATATTACCTAATAACTTGTTGAGTTGTATATAACTAAGGCTATTAGGCCATGTAATTGGCTTGAGGTTGCTTGTATGCTTGCAAAGTAGGTGGCATTTCATATGTGATCATGTTTAAATGTTATTAGGGTTATGGTTGTGTTTTCTATGTAGGGATGTGATATCTAGGATATTGAAGTATATAATGTTTGAAGATACTATGGTACCCCCCCCCAAGTATCTGTGTAAGAGATTGATTTTACCTTAGCTTATTATGAATTTGATTAAGTTGATCAATCATTACCTATATAGCCTGATGGTTATTATGGTAAGTCATGTTTGTTGTGTTTTCTATATCCAACTAAATGGCTCTTAAATTAGCATTAGATATTTATTTGCTAATAAAAGGATAATCTTTCAGAAATAGCCATTAGTTGTTGATTAGAGTTTGGCCATAATGGTTATGACCATCAAACTACATCATTAATCCCCAAAAAAGGATATGTGTCAGGTTGTGTTAAAGGTGTATAAATGCCATCATATCTTATTGAAACTCGTGAAAATAATGACATTGGAAATGTTTTTGGAGGTATAGGTTGGATATGAGCACTATGACATTATCCATGCACAACCCTTTACTGTTAATGCGAATTAGAAGATGAAGAACCATCATATTGTACTTGGGGCTGCTCAATTGGTTCTTTGATTGGTGATTGGTTGTTAGATTCTTTAATCTCTTTTAATTATATGTGTAGATTATTCATCAATCATAATAAATGTGTTTTTACCAAATTATTTTTAAAGTAGGATGATGATCAATTTGTTATTTTATAAATAAATAGGTCCCACTAAAAGAGCTAATTTGTTGATCATATAGTTAATAAGGATTAAAATGCTATATTTTCTACGTTTCTTTCTTCTAATTAGGAGAAACTAATAATTAAGAACTACATCTCAAGCAGAGATAAATATTAACCTCATAAATCAAAAAAAGTGTAGGGTTCCTTAGTTTTAGAAAAAAAGAAAAGGAAGATAAATTAATCTAGGAAAAATATAAGAAAATGATAAAACAAAATAAAAGTTATAATGGTTGTAAAGTAAAAGGAAAGATAAATTACAAATAAAATGTAAATTGTATACATAAATTGTGTATAAGAAGTTGGTCATCATTTCTAATGAATGGGTGGCCTTTTTAAATTGTTACAGGGTATAAATCCCATGTGAAATACAACTTATAGCCCTATACAAAATCTAGTATAACTTTTTATGTATGTCTTTTTCTTGGCAGTAGTATGAACTCTAACTAATATACATTTTTGCCAATTCACTTTGTTGAGAACTCATGTTCTAAATAAGACTTGATCTTTTGATCAATCACATGAAATTTTATATTTGTTGTCAGTTATCTTTTCTTGATTGGTCATGTCTTCTAGCTCTCCTAATTGATGATGACTTTGAGCTCTCTTTATCAATCGTTTTTTAACTTTCTCACTCAATTTGGACTCTTCCTAAACTTGGTCATTCTTATTGTTAATGATCAATTTTATCCTTTCTTTTTCTATTTTTGTTGTTGTTGTTGTGGTGCTTGACATATTGATTGTTATTGACATGATTCTTATCTTTTACATTTTAATTGTTAGCTTACATGATGAAATTTGTTTCAAAATTATTTTAAGGAAAAAAAACATTTCATGATGATTGATTTTAAAATCTAATTTACTATTGTTGTTGGCTTATTTTTTATTTAACTATAATAAATTGCATTAATTGACTTGAAAATTATTGTTAGTTCATTTAAGTGAAATTAAAAAATATTTTTTTTTCGAAAAACCTATGTTAGTTCATCTTTTTTTCCTTTTGAATAATTCTTTCCTGATATTTTTATAACCTATGCTAGTTCAATTTTTTTTGTTTTAAACATATTTCTTAAAAGATTTTGTTTTCATAGTCGTTGCTAAGATGGTCATGTTCATTTTTTTAGTAGATTTTTCAAGTGTATTTTTAATCCATTGTATATTGATCCTTATTTGTTTTCAAATAGAGTTCTCAATTGATTTTATGATCATTGATGACTTGGTTTTGATTTTTCTAGAGCAGATTTTTAAAGTGATTTTTCAATTCGATATTGTTTTTCCTTACTTATTTTCAAGCAAACTTCTGAATTGTTTTACATCCATTGACGACTTGGTTATGTTTACTTTTTAGTAGAGTTATCAAATGATATTTCAATTTATTATTAAATAGTTCATACTTGTTTTCAAATAAAGTTTTCAACTAATTTTATCGTCATTAATGACCTGGTTTTATTTGTCTTTATGCACAATTTTCAAGTGATTATTTTTATTTATTATTGAATTGTTCTTGCTTATTTTCAAGTAGAATTCTGAACTGATTTTATGTTTGTTGATGACCTGGTTCTTTTCGTTTTCAAGTAGATTTTTCAAATAATTTTTCATTTTATTTTTAAGCTTTTCTACTCATTTTCAAACATGGTTCTAAACTAAAATTATGGTTGTTGTAGACATGGTCCTATTTATTTTTAAGTGGTTTTTTGAAATGATTTTTAAATTTATTATTGAATTATTCTTGTTTTTTTTTTTAAAGTAGAGTTCTTCATTGATTTATGATTGTTGATGACTTGGTTTGGTTCATTTTTTAGTGGATTTTTCAAATAATTTTTCGTTTCTTTATTGAATGTTTCTCTCAGTATGTGTGTGGCTATAGAGTTGTTGATTGGATTGATAATTGTGATAACTGACCAAATATCAAATTGTTGATATATCATTAACTTCTTGATCAATATGTTATTTGTTTTTCATTTCTTCCTTTCAATAAAGATAAATTACTATTAGGAACTAAATCCTAAATGAAAACAAATAACAGCCTTATAAATCAAATGGCATGTGAAATTTTGCTTGCTTATAAATCTTAACATGCTTAATTGTCATGGATAACACCAAAGAAATAAATAATAAGGAAAAAATCAAATAAAGCAGTAGAGTAAAGAAAGACGTTAAAGAAAACTAATAAAATAAAACAATAAAGAAAAGAAATAAAAGAATGGTTGGCCTAGTTCCATTTGGTTCAACATTTTATTATGTGTTAATTAGGCGATAACTCATATGTAAAGCTGACTTTAACTATTAAAAAGTAATGTAGAGCTGAATTTAACTATTAAAAAGTGGGACCTTGTTTATTTGAGTGCTTGTTTTTCTATGTATTTAATTTACTTATTTATGTTATCGAGTAATGAGGCCACCATTTTCTCAGAGATGGCTTTTTCATGCATTGTCTATTTATTTATCAAAGCTTTGAAGGTTATTCGATAATCATATCATAGGTAAATAAATAGAAGATGTTATATATGTATATATATATACACACACACACTTTGATTATTATTATTATTATTATTAACTTTCTTCCTTCTCTCTTTGATATGGCATGCTTGATTGGATTTACTAGTTTAAGGGTGCTCAAGCCTTACCCTTTTGATTGCATCCCTGGTTTACTAGGTTGCCTAACTCGCATTAAAAATTTTATTTTGTTGTTTTAAAATTTTTAATAAACAAAAACATCTAGATATTTATATGAACATTATTCTTTTATCTCATTCTTTTATATGAGATAACTCATTTGTTATTTCTTGAGTTATATGCTATCATTTTTTACATGCATGTATATTTGATTTATGTGTAATAGGTACTCAAAAAGAATTCAAAGGGGTCCTTTTTTTTCTGTTTATCCCCGTACTCTTTTCCTTAAAAACCAAACAACCTTAGATGGTTTGATATAAAAATAACAAAACAAATGTACATATTTTAACTTGCATGCAATGCAACTAACTTTAAATAGGATATTGTTGGATGATTGTTACCTTATCTTTGTATAACCAACCCCTCACCTTTGATCTCTAAACAAAACCAGTTATTTAGGTTTCTTATTTAACTTAAATCAAGTAACGACTCATTTTCTTTATTTTCCCTCTTAAAGCTCATTGTCTAATGTCCCTTTACTACATTATGTTATTATGCTAAACAGTGATTGATTTTCTTTTAGAGTGAGTATAATTATTTAGGTTACTTTAATTCTTGATAGAATTCAATTAAAGTGAGCTTGGTGCTATAACAAGTGGTTGCTATTAATGCGAAGAAAAAGTGGTTATAATACATTACTTGGTTCCTCACCCATGCAAGTATAAACAAATAAAGGATTGGGAAGTCCCTAGGTGTACTTGGGGTTTGAATATGAGCATGGTTGAATGAGGTTAATCTTTATCTCTACACTATTTGTTTTATTGTTTTGTGCTTAATTATTTAAAGTTCATTGTCTTTATATATATTTCCTTTATATTATTTCTTGTTTTGTCTTTAAATTTAGTCATAAGTTTTTATATATCCATATAGTTGTTTTTATCCTATTCATATCTATTTATGCTTCCTCTGGACCTAGCAATTAGTCCTTCATTTGGAGTTTGGAATCTTGAATAGAACTTAACCATCTTAGAGAAAAGATCATGATCAATGAGAATAAGGCACCTTAGTTTGATGTCTCTAACTATGATTATTTGAGTTATAGGATGAAAGCATACTTGTTTTTACAAGATATTGAGATGTGAAATATTGTTAAAAATAGCTTTTAAATTCCTATAAAGATCGTAAAAGGTGTGATTAAGGAAAAACCCATGGAGAAATTTGTAACACTAAAAATGAGTTAAAGTTAGTAAATGTGCAAAGTGTATAAAGATAATATTGACATTAAAATGAAAGGCATTGCACTCAAAACTTCACATGATGATGATAGTGAAGAAGATGATGAATACATTGGTTTATTATGATAAAATTCAAAAGCATGTTAAAGAAGAAGAAACTCCTTAATAGATACAACTACAAAGATGATAAGTGTTAGACTAGAAAAAATGAAACAAATTATTTGTTATGAATGCAAGAAGCCTATACGCATTTAGAGTGATTGCCTATTACTTAAAAGAAATTAAAAGCCAAAGCCAAGAAAGCTTTGAAATCTACATTGAAAGAACATTTCCTAAGAAAAATTGATGGTGAATCCAAAATTGAAGGGATATACAATCCCTTTTATGGAAAAAATATGACAACATGTATTTCAAGAAAAAACAATGTTTTATGGAACAATGTGATAATGATAAGGAGACACAAGATAGGTGATACTTGGATAGTGGTTTCTTAAGACATATACTCGAAGACGAATCTAATATTCATTATCTTTTCTAATAATAGTGAAGCACATCTTATTTTTGGTGATCATATTTTTCCTACTATTGAATATGTTTTGCTTATTGATAATTTAAAGGATAACTTGCTTAATATAAGTCAACTTCATGACAAAAACAATAAACTTATCTTTGAATTTGTGTTTTGCCTTGTAGTGTACATGGAACATAAAAAAGTTATACTTCTTATGCTACTTGCTTATACTTTTTTTTTTCTATTTCAAGAACATAAAAAAGTTATACTTCATAAAGGTATACTTTTTATGCTACTTGCTTATACTTCTTTTTTTTCTATTTCAAGAACATAAAAAAGTTATACTTCTTATGCTACTTGTTTATACCACTTCTTTTTTTATTTCAAGTTATAACAAATAGATATTAGAAGAGCTTTTCCAAAGGAATATAATTTGGAGAGGATTTGTGTTGAAGAACCATTCAAATATAAAAATCATTTGTCTATGGATTGAAAATGCTAAGTCAATTTTGTTTTTTCTCAAACGGTTATGTTATCAATAAAGTGGATTTTACTCTTTTGATCATAGAACCTACCACACGTTTGATTCATTTGAGTCAAAACTCTACCCAACAAAATATAAATGGTACTAGCATATGTGCACGCGCTCCGCAATGGATTAATAATAAAAAAAATTCAAATGTAAAAAAAATCTTAAGAGTATAGAGAATATTTTAAGTGTCTTGAATCTGGCAGGCATGCAAACTCAAGACAGTTAGGTCTAGCGGTCATGCCAGACCCAAAAGCCTTGGGTTTAGTTGGGTCTGACAGTCATGCCAGATTCAATAGCCTTGGGTCTGGTGGCTAAGCAGACCCAAGAGCTAGGGTCTCACGGCCATGCCTAATAAAAAACAAATTTATAAAGTTTTCTATTTGTTATAAAAAAAACATTTAAACTATCATTGAAGTATCCTAAACCGAAATGCTAAATAATGTTTTTTTATTTTTTCTTAAAAAAAACATTTAAATTATCCTTGAAGTATCCTAAATAAAAATTTGATTAGTACTTAAAAGTGCATTTTTATCAAGGTTTTATATCATCATTTTGCACTTAAAGTATTAGTAACTCCTTAACTAGAGTATTTTTTATAATATCATGTCTAATACTATAAGATACCTTTAATTTATGGTAAATGTCCATCTTAAATATAGGCCTATCACATAAATAAAGGGATTGATTGATGAGTTTAACTACTGAAATTGAGAAGACAAAGAGAGGGCTAAGCTTAGAAAAATTATGTTGGTTCAATCCAAACTGGAACACTGTGCAGTCATTGGGTCATATCTGGAGCTGTAGATCTTGGATTTCAGTTTGGTTTATATGGCTAGAAAGCTAAGACATAGACCTAAAACATTTAGGAGAGTCAAAGACTCAATTCTGCTATTTGGAAGTCCAAATCTTAGCATCAAAAGAGAAGTCTGAATCTGTCTTGCAGCCCAGACACTATTCAGTGTTCAACCCATATCTCGAGTTCTAAAAGTCCAAATGCACCGATTCTTTTTTTGTTGGAAAGCTGAGACAATTTCTTAGAACCTTCATGAAGACAATCTATTCCAAATCTGACGTTAGCAATGATGTTTTGTTCAGACAAGAAGATAAAGATTGTCACCAAGTCAAGATGTGGCCACCCACTCAACAATTAGTCATCAAATCAATATTTCCGAATTTTAGCCTATAAAAGAAGGCATTTTCCATGCATTTAGGCATCTTGGTTTTCAGATCAAGATCATGTTCTTGCTCTCTCTCTTTATATTTTTGTAATGCTTAAGTTTTAGTTATATTAATCTCTTGTTAATGCTTTTCATTTCCTTTCCTTTACTTAGTTAACTTGTATCTTATTTATGTTCTTATCTTGTTTATTTATGTTTCTCTCTTTCATTATGTTTAGCTAAGTTTATTATGTCAAGGTGAAAAGGTTACATTAATGGTGTAAGAATAAGTATAGTATAAACTCAACATCGACTTTAATGTTTGATACTAACATGTTTTGTATTTGTTATCTTGTTCACTTTTAATAATTTGTTTGTTAAATGGTTAATCTAGATTTATGTTGTATAACACATGGTACTACAAATACTTTGCACTTTCATAGCTCAACCGTATGGTATAACCGACACCTTTGCTAAGAAAGGAACTTGATTTGTTGTTAACATAAGTTATAATCATGAATACCTGACAATATTTACAAGTCTTAGCATTATTCGAATAAGATAACTAATGTAATTATGTTAACAATTTATAATCCGATTGGAACCTCCTTTGTGTGTTGTTTCCAGTTGAGTAATAAAAAGAGTTTATACTATACTTGTTTGAAATACCATTAGTGGATCCTCTAACCTTGACAATTTTTTTATCCTTATTTAATCCTTATATCAATATCACATCTCAAAACTCTCTTCAACTCCTTTTCTATTATTATCTATTTCTTTATTTGTAGTTTATATAGTTAACCTCCATGTGGTTCAACCCCGGTCTTGCCGGGTTATTTATTACTTCGACATTCCTACACTTGGGAGAAGACATCAACTCTTTGGTCGTGTCAAAATCCTAATTAATTTTTTTAAAATATATTTTTATTTTTTCTAAAAAAAAAAACATTTAAACTATCCTTGAAATATCCTAAATAGAAATGCTAATTAATTTTTTTTATAAATGTTTTTTTTATTTTTTCTAAAAAAAAACATTTAAACTATCTTTGAAGTATTGTATATAATTTTTTTTACAATAGCCTTGGATTTGGCTTGGATCATAAATAAGTTTTTTCAATAGCCTTGAGTCTGGAGGCAAAGCCAAACCTAATAGCCTTGGATCTGATAGAAATACCAGACTCAAGCGCCTTGTATCCAACGGTCAAGCTAAAACTAAGTCTTTTGAGTCTGGTTAGGTCTGGCAGTCAACCCAAACCTAATAGCCTTGGGTCTGTCGGTATGCTAGACCCAAGAGCCTTTGGTTTAGTGGCCATGACTAATTAATTGTTTTTATAAATATTTTTTATTTATTATAAAAAAAAATTTAAATTACTCATGAAGTATCCTAAACCTAAATGCTAATTAATTTTTATTTTTTATATAGAAAAATATTTAAATTATCCTTGAAGTATTATAAACAGAAATCCTAATTAATTTTTTTTATTTTTTTATTTTTTTCTATAAACAAATATTAAAATTATCATTGAAGTACCCTAAAAATGTTTTTATATAAATGTATTCTATTTTTTAAAAAACATATTTACACTATCATTGAAGTATCCTAAATATAAATTTTAATTAATGTTTTTGATAATTGTCTTTTTTATTTTTTCATAAAACAAAAAAAAATTAAAATACCCTTAAAGTATCCTAAATAATAGTTTTTATAGTGTTTTTCTATTTTTTATTAAAAGAAATTTAATTATCCTTGAAATATTCTACAGAATTTTTTTATTAATTGTTTTTACTTTTTATAAAAAAAAAAACAATTAAACTACCCCTGAAATATTATAAACAGAAATCCTAATTAATGATTTAAAATGGTTTTCTGTTTTATCTATAAAAAAACATTAAAATTGTCATTGAAGTATCCTAAATAGTGTTTCTATAAATGTTTTTTATTTTTTATAAATGCTAATTAATTTTTATAAAAAAAATACATTTAAATTATCCTTAAAGTATCCTAAATAAGTTTTCTATAATTAGTTACTATTTTTCATAAAAACAAACATTTAAATTACCCTTGAAATATCCTAAATAGAAATCCTAATTAATTTTGTTTTAGAAATTGTTTTTATTTTTTATAAAACAAAACATTTAAACTATCTTGATGTAACCTAAACAGAAATTCTAATTAATTTTTTTATAATTTTTTTTTATTTTTTATATAAAAAATATTTAAACTATCCTTGATGTTATTTAAACAGAAATTCATATTAATTTTTTTATAAATATTTTTTATTTAAACTATATTGAAGTAACTTAAATAGAAATCCTAACTAATTTTTTAAAAATTTTGTTTTATTATTTTTGTATAGGCTCTTTTGTCTAGCTGCCAAACAGACCCAGTAGCATTAGGTTTGACATCCATGCCTAATTATTGTTTTTACTTGTTATAAAAAAAAAATATTTAAAGTACCCTTTAAGTATCCTAAATCAAAATGCTAATTAATTTTTTTTATTTTTTATAATAAAAA
>Ga0307510_10005138_pt1 | contig 15551 bp, 15 predicted proteins | sample 12_EM_MG_FD_207224 | JGI IMG/M metagenome (GOLD analysis project Ga0307510, IMG submission 207224) | Populus trichocarpa ectomycorrhiza microbial communities from riparian zone in the Pacific Northwest, United States - 12_EM | ecosystem: Host-associated > Plants > Roots > Unclassified | place...
ACGGAACACGACCTCTGTGGCCTGCGCGAGAACTTTGACCCGCGCGCACGCTGGCGCAACGCGATCGGGGCCGCACGGGCCATGTCGCGCTTCGCGAAGGGTAACGGCGCGAACAATAACAACAAAAAGGATCAGCTGGTTCTCAGCTCCGATGATGAAGATGATATCGCGAGCCGGAGCAGGTCGCCATCGTCGCGCGCGACACCGGAGCCCGACTCCAAGAGACAACAGCAATATCTTTCGCCTCCATCGCCAGATGATCGCGCACTACGGGGCGGGCTGGTGGGACTCGCGGCAAAGGGGACTCCAAAGACGACGTCGTCACCATCGTCGTCCTCCCCAATGTCGTTTTCTGATGCTCTCAACAAGGCCAAGGCCAAGACTGCTGCTGAGACCGAGGAGGCGCGGGAAGGGGATGCACCCCGTGCGCAGACGACGACAGCGTCGTCCCAACCACGCAATATGGAGGAGGATGAGGAAGACGAGGAGGAAGAGGAGCTTCGTATTCCCGGGTCTTTCGACTTTGGGGATCAGGGCGGTGGTGCTGGGTGTGAGACGCCGGGTGCGGGTACTGTCGATCCGTTCGATGCCGTCAGTATGCTTGCGAACCTGTGGCGGCGGATGCAGGTGAGATGACACCTTGCGCTCGTATCCCCCCCAATTTAGACCTTTGATTTTTTTCTACACTTACCGTTACGGTTACAACCCATCGCATAGCTTGGGTTTTTTAGTTTTATTTTCCCCTCTGCTTGGTTCGGGTTCTGATTGTTCGGTCCTTATGGCTCATTGTGCCCTTTGTATATGTTGTTGGTGTCAGCCCGAATCTTACCGTAAAGCAACATAGACCGATGCAAGTCCCCCGAAATTCCAAAGCACTGGCCTTCAGACATGAAGTGACACTTAGAGGCATGCTGGCAATAATGGACTGTTACTAACGCCTGTATGGCTTTACAAAATACAGGATTGGTTCTTTATTTTGAACGGACCGTCGCTGCGGTAGAATGCAAACAGAATACATTTGTGCAGATGGCACAAGACTGCCACATGACGCTGACCCATCACATGCATTACATGTCGGAGTGAGCCCGGAACGGATCGGAGGTCTGAGGCTCATGTTCGATCGTCTCATATGCACACTACCTACGTCGTATGCTGATGCGGTCTATCACGCTGCCTTATTTTCCTTGCTCCACTGGACAATCAGTTGTTGCGTTCAGACATTTCATGCCCGCAGGGTACCACTTTTCTTTAGTTTATAAGACTCAGTAGTTAGTCTGGTCTCCTTCAGTTCTCGTGCATCTATCGTGCGCTGTTACTGAGGTAAGAATACTTTAGTTATGTTCTCTTCTTTAAGGCTATGGTAGTTATGCACACGTAGATAGAGAGAAAACCAGATGGATGTATTCATGTACACTATGCAAGTGAATATATATGTGTATGTTGATACCTCCAGTAAGGCAGTGTTCCTGTGTCCGGGGATGCCACAGGTGCGGGAGCATGCACTAGCACGTGTGCACTGATGCACTGATGACTTGTGCACTGGGCACTGATACTTGTATCAGGTTGCCACCAGATCATACTCTAACACTCCCCTTCAAACTGGTACAAGTCCCATTTCTCGGGTATGTTTCTGGTGCTTTGGACGCAGGAGCGCTTTCGTCAAGATGTCAGCCGTTTGCTCTGGATCACGGCAATTGTCGATAAAGACCTTGCCTTCTTGGACTAGGTCATGGACCCAATGCCAGCAGATCGCAATGTGTTTGGAGCACTTGTGGAACTGGGGGTTCCTTGCCATTGCAATCAACCCATTGTTATCGCCACAGATCAGCATCGGGACGTCCTCTTGGAGCAAGCCGAGTTCGCTGTATAGGCTCTTCAGCCAACAGGCCTCTTGGGCTGCTTCGGCGAGGGCAATGTACTCTGCTTCAGTCGACAATAAGGCAATGGATACTTGTTTTCTCAAGCTCCAAGTGATGGCTCCATTCCTGGCAAGGAATACATAGCCGGATATTGATCTGCAGTCGTCCGCATTCCCGTATGAAGCATCCGCGTACCCGTAGAAGAAGTTGGGCTCTAGGGGAAGCGCCTTGTATACTATGCCTTGGTCTTTCGTACCCTTTAGGTACCGTAGGATGCACTTGAGCGCTCCTACATGCTGGAGGCTTGGATTGGTGGTATATGACGCCAATCTATTCACTGTGTATGCTATGTCTGGTCTTGTAGCGTTCGCGATGAACTGGAGTTCTCCTAAGAGCCTTGCGAATGAGTTGCTACGATTTCCCTCGTTTCCCTCTGGGTTTGGCTTGAGTGGGCTATTAGGATCTAGCAGCATTCCTACTGGGTTTGCATGCTTGAGTCCCTCTTTCTTGAGGATCGACTTGATATATTTTGACTGGGATATTGCGATTGAGTCCTTGCTCATCGTGATCTTGATGCCGACGATTTTGGATGGTTCGCCAAGGTCGGTCACCTCCCACTCGGCTTTGATATCCATTTTCATTTTGTTCATCAGTTTGACTGACGTTGTGAACAGGAGTAGATCATCTACCCAGACTGTGATGATCGCAAACTCATCGTCTAGGCACCAGATATATGCGCATGGATCGGAACGTAGGCAGGTGTATCCACACCTCCTCAACTTGGTATCAAGTTCGATATTCCACTTGCACCCAGCCTGTTTGAGGCCATAGAGGGTCTTAATGAGTAGACAAACTCAGCCAGTTCCATCTGCGAAGCCTTCTGGCTGTTGCATGTATACACACTCCTTTAGTGTGCCGTTGAGGTAAGCTCCTTTTATATCCATCTGCTGAATATGCAGTTTCCATGTTGGGGCAATCGCAAGAATAGCTTGGATTGTTTCTAGTCGCACAATGGGTGAATGCGTCTTGAGGTAGTCGTGTCCCGGACGTTGGGCACAACCCTTGGTGACGAGTCTCGCCTTATACTTGGTGAGTACTCCCTCTTTGTTTTGCTTTTTGGTAAATACCCATTTATTAGCTATAGGCATTGCACCGACTGGCTTATCGACAAGCTTCCACATTCCTATCCGGCAGAGCTGTTCTAGCTCAGTCTGGATTGCCTTTTCCCATTCCAGCCAGTCCAGAGATTCTTGCGCCTCTTTCAGGCTATGGCAATCGTCACCAGGGATTACTGTGAAGACTTGTTCTTTGGTAATACACAGCATGCCGGCCTCTTTCTCGTCTGGAAAAGGGTCATGCAGATATCTGTAGTCCTTGCGGACTCCCCTTGTTCTTCGGGGTTCTCTTGGATCAATGCTTGCTTGTGCTTTCCGCTTATTGGGATTATCTGGGCTGTTATCTGGGCTGTTTTCCGGAGCGGCACTGCATGTGCCATCATCCTGCTCCCCCTCACACAGAGGGTCCTGCTCCCCCTGAAGTGGAGCGTTTGGGTCAATGCCAATTTCCTCTGGTGGAGAGGGTTCTGCCCGGGATAGGAAGTGGTAGTTTCTCAAGGTGAGTACATTCCTCGTTGCAGCATTGTAATATTTGATTGACTTTGATCCTTCATCATAACTGATGTATGCCCTTCTTTGGGATTTAGGTAACATCTTCCTCTGGACTCTCTGTCCTTGGAGGAGTACCCAAACGGGTGTGCCGAACTCTCTTAAGTGTGAAACATTTGGTTTTCTGTCATTCCAAAGCTGATATGGTGTTGCTTTTGCTCTAGGTTTCGTATGCAACAAGTTCCTCAAGTATGCAGCATGCATAATGGCAGGCTCCCACAAGAATTCCAGGAGGTTTGCTGCCGTGAGCATTGCGCATGCAAGCTCCACCAGTGTGTGGTTCATTTGTTCCACAACTCCATTTTGTGATGGTGAGTAAGGTGCGGTTACTTGTAGCTCGATGCCTTGGGAGTGACACCAATCTCTTAGGCCTTGGTTGACGAACTTGGTGCCCCGATCAGCACATATTGCACATGGGGATCTGCCCCACGCTCTCAGGTATGTCATGTAATTCATGATTCGTTGTGCTGCTTGATCTTTAGTCTTTAGAAACTCAATGGTAATGTATTGTGCAGCATCATCAATCATGAGGAGGTAGTACTGATTTCTGTGGATCGATGCCACGTCGTACTTGCCCCATAGATCCATATGGGTGAGTTCTCCTGTTTTCTTTTGATGGCCTGAAGCTGGACCATAGGGAGCTATGGAGAGCTTCACCTCAGTGCAGGCCACGCAGCCTGGTTTCGGTGAGTTCATGTCGATTTGCAGTCCCTCAACAAGCTGATTGTCTAGTAGCATTTTTATGCTGCTGTATCTGACATGGCCGAAGCGTCTGTGCCAGGTCTCCCATGTCTGCAAAGGGGTTGCTGTGCTGAACGCATGGTCGCTATGCGACGTTCTAGGTGCATGCATAAATGTCATTTTGTATAGATCATTGCTGATCTTAGCACCTTTTGTGACAGGTTTCCTCTCCTTCGTGAGGAGGGATAGTGTGCCATTGCATGCATTATAGCTTCGCCCATTTGTTTCCCATTTGCCTAGGGAGAGTAGGTTGTTCCTATTCTTAGGTACATGTAGGACATTCTTTAATTTGAGAATATATGTCCATCCGTCGCACTTGGACTTTAGTTTAATATTTCCTTGTCCGATTGCATGTGCCTTCACACCCCCTACACCAGATATAGGAATTCCTGATATGGGTTCATATGTGTTGAAGGCATTGCGCCTGTGTGTGATGTGGGAAGTGGCTCCTGTATCCGCTATCCAATCATAATAGATCAAACGAAGATCTAATTCAGTGGAGCTAGGGACATGCTCATAATTATGGTACTCGGCATCATCGTATATGTCACTGTCCATGTCCATATCATCGACATCGGCCACCTCAGCCATGAATGCGATGTGTTCCTCCTGCTCGGCAGCGTTTGCCTGCTCAGCGCTGCTGGCGTTATTTGCCTCTCTTCAAGGTCTTTTATTTGTATTGTAATGGTTTCCACCACCATCATCTTCGTGTGCACTCTCGCCAGTGCCGGTGTTGCAATGATCCTTAGTCTTATGTCCGAACCTTCTGCATGTCGCGCATTTCAGTTTGCCTTTGAATCAGCAATCACACATATAATGGTTTGTGAGTCGACAGATCCTGCAATGTGTCTGCAGGGGCAAGGTGCGATTCTGATTGTACATGTTGCCGGAAATCTGGCTGGTGAGAGGGGGTCTAGCATTGTTGTGCCCATGAGCAAAGTGGGCCTGCTCGGAGGACTTGGTCGCTCCAGATTTGCGGGATAGTCGCCACTCATACTCCTGCTTGAGTATCCCTATGAATTGCTGGTTATCTATGTTCTTCTTGGGGTCTGTGTCAACGAAGTCAAGCTGACCAGCAACAAATTGATCAGTGTATTGATCCCAGGACTCAGGGAGTGAAGATGTGATGATCCTCTTAAAGAGGAATTCGGAAACGCGATAGTTCGTGTCCCCAAAGAGGCTGAGCTGGTCCCAGCACTGCTTAAGCTTAGAGATGTGCTCTGGTATGTTGTCATCTTCCGCCACGGTGGTATTCATAAGCGTGCAGAGATGTGTAGTTAAAATAAGGTGGGATATGGACTCATGCATCGATTGCAGACTGAGCCACATGCGGTTGGACGTTGGGCATCCATTGGTGTGTACTCTCTCCATGGGAGCGATGTTGCTTGTGATGAGCAACTGGGCGAATGTGTCGTTATAGCCCCAGTTTTCTGCGCCCACTGGGTCATTGTTCGAGTCCAGGCATGTAATCTTGCCAAGGACATATTCTTGAACTTTGAATAACTTGAATAGGAGTGCCATGGACTGCGACCAAGCAGACCAGTTCTTATGCTGATTGTCAAGTATCTTGCCGGAATTTGTAACAGCGGCGCCCTTAGCAGCATGGATGCATGTGATAGTGGAGGGCGTTTGCATTGGAGCATGCCAGTCTTGCTGGCAGCTCTGCATAGTGGATCCTTGAGCAAATATATTATTTCCAGTCGGAATTCCAAACTGGGTGGTCTCTGCTTCGGTGGTAGTGGTCATGGTGATTGGAGAAGAACGGGGGTGATGAGCGCAGAAGAGCGATAGGGGCATATGCATGAGGAGAGAGAAGTAGTTTGATAATAGGGTCTTTCAAAGTTGCCCTTATTCACGCCATTAGTTGTGTCATTATTTATTTCATTATTCAAAATAGTGTTGTTCAGGAGATCAACAATGGAATGATTAATGGTCTTTTTTTTATTAATAGCCTCAGGGGCTCATTTTTCGATAAGTGCCCATTATCCTTCTCCTTCTAATGAGACCACTTTTGATCGGAGTTTTATTTGGAATCACTCCAAACTTTGTTTTGTTGTGTTTTGTGTTTTGCTTCGCCTGACGTCCCTTCCACGCGCCAACCGACACGTCAGTCCCCCCAACGCACGCCACGCCTCCTCCTCGTCCTCCCCTTGGTCGACTCCTCGCCCCCTCTCCTGACGACACGCAGATAGCTCACCATTCGCCGGCCAACGCCACGCCTCGACAGCCGTCATTACAACGTTACATGGTGTGCACCCCACTGCACTTTCACTCGATACGTCGCCGCGCGGGTCTGTCGTCGACAGACCTCACTCTTTTCTCTTCTCCCTGACCCCCTTTTCATGCTCACTCTGCTTCTAGTGTGCTTGTCTCCCTTGCTCCGGACTCGACATAAGCCTTGCCTTGGGGGGCAGGCAATATTGGCCCCCTCTGTCCCCTTGTTTTCGTACGTTCCCCGTCCTCTTGCTATCCCTCACATTTCCAGATCGTAACATGTCTTGTCGACATCTCGAGTATCGCTGGAAGGCAAGCCTTACAGCCACGCGCGAACGGCCACGACGGGGTTTCCTTCATCCCTGCGCACATCAGATGGCAGCGTAGCAGTACTGGTGGCGATGTGGAAGCAGGAGAGGCGAAGGCGGTATAGGGCATCGTGCTACCCGTTGTTGGTGGAGAGGACAGCGTCCCGCACACACTTTGGGAGCGGCTCATGGATATTCAGGAGGGGCGCATCGAGTAGGAGGGGTGGGGCGTGCGCAGTCGCCGACACTGAAGGTCCCTGAACACTGCATCCCGACGACACCAACACCACATTCCGACGACACCGACATCGCGTTCTGGCGACACCGACATCGTGTCCCGATGACACCGACATTGCGTCCCGACGACACCTTACTATAGATATCTTATGTACTCAAATGTGTATATAAACCATGCCTCCTGCTCTTGTGGAGTGCATGCAAACATCATCCCTAATATACTGTAGCCCTTAAACTTTTCCTTGTGTGATCCCCCTTTGTTCAACAGAAGTGAGACTGCAAGACAAGCAACAAGGATTGCAAATGAGATAAGCATTGCAGGCCGGGCACTGCTTTTATTGTATTTTCATGCAAGTGCATACAATGTCTGGCCCTAAACTCAGTGCAATGGTCAGAGATGTAAACATGATGGAGGTGCCGACAGCATGCCGACAGGTCCCCAAGCCATTATTTTTACCATTATTGCATTTTCGCAAGAGGGGGGGTTTCAAAGTTGACCATTAATTGTTCATTATTTTTCTCATTATTTCATCCATTAATCCAATTTTCGCGCAAAAAATGACTTAATGAACAAATTAATTGGACAAATAATGATGCGATTAATGGCATGTTTGAAAGACCCTAATGAGGTCGTGATTTGTGCACACCAGGGCCCATAACCTTTAAGGCTATGGTAGTTATGCACACGTAGATAGAGAGAAAACCAGATGGATGTATTCATGTACACTACGCAAGTGAATATATATGTGTATGTCGATACCTCCAGTAAGGCAGTGTTCCTGTGTCTAGGCATTGTAATGGGTAGTGTAAACCCGCGGGTTTTAGGCTGGGTAGCGAACGGGTCAGGGTCAGGGTAGAGATCTTCTACCCAGGCCAAAACCCGTACCCGGTTCAAGGGTTTGGCGGGTACAGGTAGGTTTAGAGGCTAGACACCAGAGGCAGCAGCCGCAGCACGACCTTGTCTTGGGCCTTGGCTCGCCTTAAACCCGGCTGCTGAAGATCCCCGGATTCCCCTCTAGGCTCTCACTGCCTTGAACTGTCAAGACAACAGCATATGCGACGCCTCACCACTTGAGCCCTTGCTTAGGACCACACATCGCCGGAACTTGTAGACTTGTAGTTTGCTGCTTTAGGACCTCCACTTCTATTATTTTACTTTGATTCCCTGCTCTGCCCTTCTTTCTTGGCCTCTTTCTACTTAGCCACCGGACACAGCATGTCACCGCTCTGGCATTAACTATGCACCTGCCATCACACCTTTGGTGTAGCGCCGACAGTGAGTCCGCACCGTGAGTTTGAGGAAGGAAAGGAAGGGGGAAATAAAACAGAGGGGAAGGCGGATTGGCGGTTGTTAATCGCTCGACCGCCAGCGGGAGCACGCAAGGTATGGGGGAAAGAGTGTCTTCAATGGCACTGGTGGTAGGGATATGATATTCGATAATCAATTTTTCGATGCCGGCTCTGAGCCAGGCAAGGAGGTTTATATACATGTATGCTATGCGTGAGGCAGTGTTCTAACACAAGAGATGAATAAGGAACGTACAAGGGAGTCCTCAGTGACTCTATATGTGGTATAAGATCTCCGGCGCGATGCTGCACAAGGGTGCTTGGACCCGGTTCTCCGTCCTCAAGGCGGCGCGCGGCTTGTTGTGTTGATGGTCCAAGCGTTGGCAGTAGTGAGATTTGGGGTAAGATGCGTCGGAATATGGAAAGCGCAAAGGAATGTTTATCGTGAGGCAATGGAGGCAGAGGGGGTGGCAAGGCGGCGAGGCAGCGACGCATGAATGGCAATAGGTGCAAGGCCGTCATGTGGTCGAAATAAGCCGGATTTGAGGTCAGCGCAATCCCTACCTTACATTGGTTTTTTTTTTTTTTTTTTAAATTCTATTTTAGCGTCCTTAACCTAGGCTATCGGACGGTGCTACGAGAGGAGGGGTACATGCGTGAGGTGGTACTCATCATAGACTACAGATTACGAAGTATGGGGGTTAAATGGGGGAAATTCAAAGGGGTGGCGACGCCAAAGTGTGCTGAAAGATTCATAGTAATAGGAAGTGGCGGAGCTCTGCCGTCGGCTTAGCACTTACCAATTAAGGTGGGTCTGGTCGGGGGGGAAGGGGCCGTAGGAGCCGGTTGGTGGCGCGTTGGAATTCGCCGAGTTTGCGGCCACCATCTTCCGTGCCAAAGATGTAAGCTTCGGTGGTATGGGCTCCAAAAATTCGACGGCGGGGGGAGGAGTGGAGGGGGCACTGGAATAGGACATGGGCTGTCGAGTTTGGGAAACATCTCGGTCTAGGCCGCTGACGTTGATGGTGTGGGAGGTGGGCGTGGGGTGATCCTGCCCCAGGTTGATCTGGCTCGCGGTAGCGATCTGGTGGGGAGTGCGGCGTGGGAGGGGTTTGGTCAAAGTTGCAGGGGCAGAGAGTGCGTATTTGAGCACTTGCTATTGCAGCAACATGCAAGCTGTACATGCACCAGATAGATATCAAAGGCGCATATTTGAATGGCACCTTAAAACAGCGCGTTTACATGTGGCAACTGGAAGGTTTCGAAGATGGCACCAGGCATATATACCTATTGGTGAAGTCGCTATATGGCCTGAAGCAGGCGGGCCAGGAGTGGAATATTGAAATGGACACCAAAATGCAGAAACAAGGCTATGTGCATTTGCAATCGGACCATTGTGTTTACATCTATCATATCAGCAAGGATTTCATCATTATCACCATTTGGGTGGATGACATGCTCTTATTTGCAACATCAATCAAGCTCAAAGATAAAGCAAAAGCTGATGTTGAAGCAGAATGGGAGATTACAGATCTTGGCAAGCCTTCCAAGATCATTGGAATTGAAATAACAAGGACTCCCAACACAATCACAATATCTTCCAGCAAATACATCAAATCTATTTTAATAAAAGAAGGTCTCAGGTGATTAAATTCCATGAGCACTCCTCTAGATCCAAACATCCCACTGGAGCCAAATCCCGAAGGCAACTTCAGAAGCCAAAGCAACTCATTTGCAAGATTGCTTAGAGAGCTTCAATATATTGCAAATGCAACGCACCCTGATATTACATATGCAGTGAATCGATTGGGATCATATACTGCCAATCCAAGTCTCCAACATGTCACTGCCCTCAAACACATTTTCTGATATTTATCGGGTATGAGATCTCACGGTATCATATATAAAGTGCTTCCCCATCAACAAGAACTCTTCTTTGGATTCACGGATGCAGCTTATATGAATTCAGACAAGCATAAATCAACATCCGGATATGTATTTATTGCCAGTAACAGAGCGATTACTTGGAGCTTGAAGAAGCAGGCCATACAAGTGCAATCCTCAATGGAGGCCAAATATGTTACTCTTTCTGAGGCTGCACAAGAAGCTTGTTGGTTGCGAAACTTACACACTGAGCTTGGCTTACTTTCATCCAACATGCCTACAAAACTTTATGGTGATAATGAGGGGTCTTTAGCGATGGCAAGAAACCCTCAACTCCATCAGTGCTCCAAACATATCGATCTTCGCTGGCACTGGATATGCCAAATGGTACAAGATAATGTCATAAATGTAGAAAGCTGCTGCAATCCCAAGCAAACTGCAGATGTGTTGACAAAGGTGCTCCTGCACCCAAAGCATACAAAACATGTTGCAGAAATGGAACTTGCATCAATTTGAGGGGGGGTGTTGAGATTATGTATGATAGGACAAATACGATACAACATGCACAGGCCCATATGACAAAGTCCGGGATCCCTTATCAGTACTATCTGCACACCGTCTCCTTATATTACTGTTGTCCTGCAGAATATCAAAAGCATGAGCAAGTGGGTGTCCCCACTCCAGTACTGTGTGCTGTCCTTCTCCCTTGCACTTATTGTGCTCCCATCTCATTCACATCCTCATCCGAGATAGAAGCGCAATAAGTGCAAGGGAGAAGGATTGCACACAGTACTGGAGTGGGGACACCCACTCACTCATGCTTTTGATATTCTGTGGGATGACAGTAATATAAGGAGACGGTGCACGGATAGTACTGATAAGAGATCCCAGACTGTGTCATACAGGCCTGTGCGTGTTGTACAGGGCCCATAACCTCAAGCGATGAGGATGTGAATGAGATGGGAGCACAATAAGTGGAAGGGAGAAGGACAGCACACAGTGCTGGAGTGGGGACACCCACTTGCTCATGCTTTTGATATTCTGTGGGACAACGGTAATATAAGGAGATGGTGTGCGGATAGTATTGATAAGGGATCCTAGACTTTGTCATACAGGCCCATGCACATTGTATCATATTTGTCCTATCATACATAATCTCAACACTCCCCCTCAAATTGATGCAAGTCCCATTTCCGTGACATGTTTTGTATGCTTTGGGCGTGGGAGCGCCTTTGTCAATATATCTGTGGTTTGCTTGGGATTGCAGCAGCTTTCTACATTTATGACATTATCTTGTACCATTTGGTATATCTAGTGCCAGCGAAGATCGATATGTTTGGAGCACTGATGGAGTTGAGGGTTTCTTGCCATCGCTAAAGACCCCTTATTATCGCCATAAAGTTTTGTAGGCAGGTTGGATGAAAGTAAGCCAAGCTCAGTGTGTAAGTTTCACAACCAACAAGCTTCTTGTGCGGCCTCAGAAAGAGCAACATATTTGGCCTCTGTTGAGGATTGTGCTTGTACGGCCTGCTTCTTCAAGCTCCAAGTAATCGCTCTGTTACTGGCAATAAATACATATCCGGATGTTGATTTATGCTTGTCTGAATTCATATAAGCTGCATCCGTGAATCCAAAGAAGAGTTCTTGTTGATGGGGAAGCACTTTATATATGATACCGTGAGATCTCATACCCGATAAATATCAGAAAATGTGTTTGAGGGCAGTGACATGTTGGAGACTTGGATTGGCAGTATATGATCCCAATCGATTCACTGCATATGTAATATCAGGGTGCGTTGCATTTGCAATATATTGAAGCTCTCTAAGCAATCTTGCAAATGAGTTGCTTTGGCTTCTGAAGTTGCCTTCGGGATTTGGCTCCAGTGGGATGTTTGGATCTAGAGGAGTGCTCATGGAATTTAATCACCTGAGACCTTCTTTTATTAAAATAGATTTGATGTATTTGCTGGAAGATATTGTGATTGTGTTGGGAGTCCTTGTTATTTCAATTCCAATGATCTTGGAAGGCTTGCCAAGATCTGTAATCTCCCATTCTGCTTCAACATCAGCTTTTGCTTTATCTTTGAGCTTGATTGATGTTGCAAATAAGAGCATGTCATCCACCCAAATGGTGATGATGACGAAATCCTTGCTGATGCGATAGATGTAAACACAATGGTCCAATTGCAAACACACATAGCCTTGTTTCTGCATTTTGGTGTCCATTTCAATATTCCACTCCCAGCCCGCCTGCTTCAGGCTGTATAGCGACTTCACCAATAGGCATATATGCCTAGTGCTGTCTTTGAAACCTTCTGGTTGCTGCATGTAAATGCGCTGTTTTAAGGTGCCATTCAAATATGCGCCTTTGATATCTATCTGGTGCATGTACAGCTTGCATGTTGCTGCAATAGCAAGTGCTCAAATACTCTCAAGTCTGACAACCGGGGAATGAGTTTCAAGATAATTGTATCCTGGTCTCTGTGCGTAGCCCTTCATGACTAGTCTGGCCTTGTACTTTATGAGCTGGCCCTCCTTGTTGCATTTCTTCACATACACCCACTTGTTGCCAATCGGGATGACATCTGGAGGTTTCTCTACGAGTCTCCAGGTTTCCATGCGCTTGAGCTGATCTAGCTCTGTCTGCATGGTGTGTTCCCAATCTAGCCATTCTGGGGATGCCTTGGCTTCACTTAGATTTCTGCAATCGTCATCTGGGAGTACCGTGAACACTTCTTCCTTTGCAATGGAAGCAATTCCTGCTTCTTCTTCATTGGGGAATGGATCATTGAGGTACTTATAATCAAGTAATATACCTCGCATTCTCTATGGTTCCCTAGGATCAATGTTGGACTCAGCAGCTTGCTTTTGCGGGATGGTTGTTTGGTTTTTAGCTCTGCTGTGTGTGCTACCATCTGCCTCCCCCTCACATGGAGGGGAGTTCTTCCCCTGATTCTCAGGAGGGTTCTCTATAATGATGTCTTCCGGTGGAGTAGGTTCCGAAAGCATCAAGAAATGGAAGTTCCTTGAAAGTAAGATGTTCTTTGTCGCAGCATTGTAGTATTTGATTGCTTTTGATCTGTCATCGTAGCCAACATACGTACAACATTGGGACTTAGGCAACATTTTCTTTTGGATGGATTTCCCCTGCAAGAGCACCCAAACGGGCACGCTGAATTTGCATAAGTGGGAAATGTTTGGTTTCTTTCCAGTCCATCCCTGATAAGGTATCACAGCAGGTTTCGTACTGGTGTATGATAAATTCCAAAGATACGTGGCATGCGCCACAGCTGGTTCCCACAAGAATAGGGGAAGTTTTGAATCTGTTAGCATAGCGCATGCAAGTTCAACCAAAGTGCGATTCATCCGCTCAGTGACTCCATTCTGGGAAGGTGAATATGGGGTGGTAAGCTGCAGTTTGATGCCATTCGCATTGCACCAACTGATAAGCTCGTCTTTGACAAATTCAGAGCCTCAATCCATCTGTATAGCATGTGGCATTTTATTCTGCGTCTTAAGGTATGTCAAGTATTCTATGACCTTTTGTGCAGCCTTACTTTTGTTCTTCAGGAATTCCACCGTTGTGTGACATATAGCATCATCAACCATGAGCAAGTAGTATCGATTGCCATTGATAGATGCAGTGTCATACTTGCCCCAAAGGTCCATATGCATCAATTGGCCCGGATCAGTCTCTCGTATAGTAGTGGGACCATATGGCGCCTTGGACAACTTCGCTTCTGTGCATGGCATGCAGTTAGGCTTAGGTGAATGAACGTTGATCTCAAATCCATCAACCAAGCCCAAATCAAGAAGCTTCCGAAGTCCAGAGTAACTGACGTGTCTGTAACGTCAGTGCCAGGTCTCCCAGGTAGGTGCAGAGGTGCTGGCGACAAATGTGAATTTGCTTTGTGTAGGAGGTGTGAGGGTAAATTTCATCTTGTACAACTTATTTGTCACTTTGTTACCTCTTGCAATGGCAGTCCCTTCGTTTGTAATGAGAAGGAGCTTTCCAAAGCATCCATAAAAATGCCTCCCAACCTCCTTCCAACTTCCGAGGGAGAATAAATTGTTTCTATTCGTAGGCACATGCAGGACATTATTCAACTGCAACGTGTGGAGATATCCATCACATTTGGAATGGAGATGAATGGTCCCCCTTCCGATAGCGTGGGCTCTCTTTCTGCCTACCCCCGCAATTGGAATTAGGGGTATTGGCGTGTACTGGGAGAATGCGTCATGTCGATGGGTGATATGCAAGGTCATTCCCAAATCAGCCAGCCACTCGTAATAGCCAACTCATTTATCGATTTCACAGGGATCGTCATAAGACTTATTCATATTGTAGTACTTGCCATCGCAATCCTCCCCAACATATAATTCCTCAATTGCACCATTTACCACAACAGAGTGGCCCACAATGGTGTTATTGGTTTGCAGGTCATTGGATGGCCCAGCATCTGCATTATTTTCTGCATTTTGCACCTCACATTTGGCCTTTTTGTTGGAACTGGAGTTCCGACTTGTTCAATTGTTCGATCTTTTGTTTCTGGTCTCACTCAGACATTTGTCATGATTATGGCTGAACTTTCCACAATCGTGACACTTGTTTTGCCTGAGGAAATGGCACTTTGATGTGAAGTGCCCGTCACGCTGGCATTGACCACAATGTTTCTTCATGCATGAGGTATGATTTTTGTTAGGGGGATTGCTAATTTGACTAGCAAGAGAGGATTTGAAGTTTGAGAATTGCCAGCTTGCTGAGAAGTGACAAGCTCTTTGTTTTTATAAGATTCATTCAATTTGTATTCTTGTTTAATAATGCCGATCAGTTGCTGGCTGTCAACATGCTTCTTGGGATCGGAATCTGATTCATCGATCCATCCTTGGACATATGGATTTGTGATTGAGTTCCAAGATCATGGCAATGATGCTGCAATAATGCGTTTGAAGAGTGCATCCAAAAGCAGTTTGTTTTGCTTGCCAAAAAGGGTGAGCTCATCCCACTGATGTTTGAGCTTTGTAAGATGCTCAGGGATGTCGGCACCTTCTGGAGCCTTCATTGCAAATAAATTGCTAAGTTGATCTGTGAAAACAAGGTAACTTGTGTTCTCATAGATTGATTTGAGATTCATCCACATCTGGTGTGCTGTCGCACACTTGCACATGTGTATCTTCTCATTGTCAACGATATTTTTGTTGATAAGCATCCACATAATTCAGTGAAACATTGCCGATGTAGACGTTAAATCCCATCTGCTATTTTACCTATGCTTTTGTGAAAGCCCACATTGGCCAACCAAAGAAAAGATGCCATAGTTTACAGATGGGCCCAACTAAATAATTACACAAATGTT
>Ga0307510_10005140_pt1 | contig 15550 bp, 20 predicted proteins | sample 12_EM_MG_FD_207224 | JGI IMG/M metagenome (GOLD analysis project Ga0307510, IMG submission 207224) | Populus trichocarpa ectomycorrhiza microbial communities from riparian zone in the Pacific Northwest, United States - 12_EM | ecosystem: Host-associated > Plants > Roots > Unclassified | place...
ATGCCCAAGGGGCGGGCGGTCTCGACAATCGTCTTCGTCATGTCGATGTCGGCGCGCGAGGGCGTGGGGTCTCCCGAAGGATGGTTGTGGATCAAAACAGCCAACGAAATAAGTCGTTGTTTATCAGTGTGTTATGTACGCTTGCGGATGAACTGGGGTATGGGTTTGGTGTCTGAAACAAATGACATTCCGTGACCATCCCGCCGTATTCCGCCCGATCCTTCCAGCTTCCGGAAACGCATGCAGGAGCACGAGTCACTGTGGCAACTACGGTTACGGGGGAATGCAGATCGCGACAAGTGCCTCGCTAGAGGCGATGTTCGCAGCCGTTTGCTTCAGTAGGCATGAGCCCCTCGACAACGGGACGAGGCTCATGCCGACGCTCAGATCACGCTGGTCTCAGCGTCAGTAGTATCAAAAGGGAGGTATCGCGTGCGTTGGCATGGGACGAGGTTTGAACGATCCCAGCGATCTAGCTCGTTGACCGGGTACAGAACCGATTTGCCGATCTTAATGAATGATGGCCCGATCCTCTTCGATCGCCAGTTGCGCAACGTGCCCTCGCTAACTTGATTTCGATAGCGTTCGACAACTTCTTCCAGAGTTAAATAAACAGAAATAGACACAAATTCTCCTGGGCTTCGATCATTGTGCAACGGGCTGTTGCACAAAGGCCTGCGGTCACATGAATTGATGGGCAGAATTGATTCCGCTGCGTTTGGCGTCGACGACTTAGAAGGTCGTCGGCCGATGTGCGGTAAGACAAGCTGAACATCGAAAGGATCGCTGTGGCACGAGTTTTTACACGTGAAGAGTTTTACGAATTGGTCTGGTCGAAGCCGCTGACGCATCTAGCGAAAGAGTTCGCGATCTCCGATGTCGCGCTTCATAAGATTTGCAGGAAGCATGAGATCCCTAATCCACCTCTTGGCTGGTGGGCAAAGAAAGCGGCTGGGAAAAAGGTGAAGCAAACGCCGCTGCCGAAAGTCAAGGCAGGGAGTGCTCGTGGGATCACAATTGCCAATGCGGATCTGAGCCGCGAAGCTGCCGCACTTGCGGGCGTGCGCGAACAGGCACGTATCCTTGCGTCTGAAGGCGATGATAGCCAAGCAGCCCCGTCGCACCCGATCATTGAGCGGACGCTCGCCGGCCTCAGAAAAGCGAAGCCATCCGATATCGGTGTCGTTGTTGCTGACGGGCCTGGGCTCATCAAGTGCGAGGTGGCATCGTTGTCGATCGACCGCCTTGCGATCGCGCTGCCGCGGATCATCCGGGCAGCATCACTCCAGGGCTTTGAGCTCGTCGCAGGCGAGGGCTTGGCGAAGTTCAAATCCAAAACTGAGACTGTCGGCTTCTCAATCGCAGAATCGATCAGGCGAGAAAAGCATGTTCTGACGGATGCTGAGCGAGCCAAGGAGGAAGCATGGGAACGAAAAAGGGATCGTGCAGCACGGCGTAACTCTTGGGATGACTTATTCTCCGACAGGCCTCGCTTTCCGGAATGGGACCATCATCCGACCGGCCAGCTCTCGTTTGAGTTCGAGCAGGTGTATGTTTTCCGGGGGGCCGCGCCGCGCCGCAGTTTCCGCGACGCTAAGGTTCAGCGGCTGGAGAATATGGCCAGCGACATCGCTGTAGGCCTTGCAGTGCTTGCTGCGGCGAAAACTGAAGAACGGCTCAGGCGGGAGGCAGAGCAACGGAGGATTGAGGAGGAGCGTCGTCGCCGCGAACTTGCTGCGCGCGTCAAACACATTCAGGATCGCCGCACCAACGGACTTAGCACGCTTCTCTCCGAACTTGATGAACTGGACCGGCTACGTCGTCTCATCGCCATGCTCACCGAAGAGGTTTCGGCCGAACCGAGCCCGAGATTGTCGGCGTTTCTGGCTTGGACCACAGAGCACTTGGCGCAGCGCGAGGCTCTTCTATCCCCGCGGGCGATCGAGAACCGCTTCGAGGCGGAGCGCCTATTTGGTGACGATGACGATCACGGCTTCACGCCCTCGCGGTGGTAGGTTGGCGAGAGCGAGGAAGTCTCGATAGGTTATCGATGACGCGGCAAGAGGCGGCCTATGCTTTTGGCCGCAGGCGGGTCGTCTGGGGCTTTGTCGCATCGCGGGAACGGCAGAGTTTGACGCAACGCGTGATATCGCCTCTCGATTTCTTCCTGCTGGGCTGGTGGAAGATCGGCCATAACTTCGTCGATCGTGCGAGGCATGTGGGTTGCTTTCGTTGAAGTGCCGGGAGGTGGATACGAATTAGCCCGGCGATTTCTTGGGATCGGCAGCACGCGGATAAGTCCGCTCTTCTTGAAATTGACCGTCGACCTTCTGGATCTTGACCGATCCTCCGTCCTTGCCGACAGCCTTCTCGAGGGCGCCGCCTTTAGTCGCATCGGATTTGGTGTCGAAGCTCGCCGTAGGACGACTCGCGCGGTCTTTGGTCAAATCCCAGCGATCATTCTTCTCGTTATGCGTAAGCGTGAATTTCGGCAGCTTGGCCATTTTCTCCTCCAGAAGCGTTCCGTCTTCCTGGTTTGAGTGTTGCACTTTTATGCCTACCATTGATGGGTCGAAAATGCGAAACCCCGAACTTGTCCTTCGGTTTAGACTCATGCTATTTTCACCCACTAATGGTAGGTCAAAAGAACGAAAAGATAAACCAACTGCATCGCCTGCTCCCCGAAGGGCTGGTGGTTGATACCGCTTGGCTGGAAAAGCACGGCTACCGTCGGCAGTGGCGCGAAAAGTACGTGGCGCAGGGCTGGCTCGAAGGTGTCGTTCGTGGCGTCTATCAGCGGCCAACCGGTAACGCTGATCAGGCGATAGCCTGGCAGCGCGTGATCATCTCGCTCCAACGACTTCTGGATAAATCCGTGCACGTCGGTGGCCGCAGTGCCCTCGAGCTACAAGGCCTGACGCACTACCTCCGCTTTTCTGGCAAGCCAGAAATCCACCTCTATGCCTATGGCAGTCTGCCCGGCTGGGTCGAGCGGATACCGACCGACGCTCAGTTCGTCGAACACAAGGCAGACAAGCTCTTCGATGCCGACGCACCTGGAAAGACACGCATCGTATGGGGACATTGGGGATGGGAGCTCGATGTCTCCGCGCCCGAGCGCGCTCTTTGCGAACTTCTTGACCTGCTCCCGTCCCGGGAGACGTTCCATCAGGCGGACGTCCTAATGGAGTCGGTCCGCACACTGAGCCCGAAGCGGGTTCAGGCCGTGCTGGAAGCGTGCCGGAGCGTGAAGGTGAAGCGATTGTTTCTCTGGTTCGCCGAGCGGCACGCCCATCCATGGTTCGGCCGGCTCGATCTCAAACGTATCGACCTCGGTCATGGCAAGCGTCAGATCGTGGTCGGCGGTCGACTGGACAGCAAGTATCAGATCACTGTGCCGGAGACACTCGATGCCGGCGTCTGAAGCCTATCGCGCGCAAGTCAGTCTCCTCGTTCGGGTTCTGCCGCTCGTTGCAGAGGAGAACGTCTTTGCGTTGAAGGGCGGCACGGCCATCAATCTCTTCGTCAGAGACCTTCCACGTCTGTCGGTCGATATCGATCTGACCTATCTGCCGGTTGAGGATCGCGCGACGTCCCTCGCCAATATCGATGCCGCCATACGACGGATTGCTGCCCGCATAGCCGAGAATGTACCGCGCAGCCGCACCCAGGCCGTGCCGCTGCACAGCGAAGGCGCTGCAACAAAGGTGCTGGTTGCCTCCGACGGTGTGCAGATCAAGATCGAGGTGACGCCTGTCATTCGTGGCTGCGTCTACTCTCCCGAGACACGGGCGGTTTGCGATCGGGTGGAAGAGCTCTTCGGATATGCCGAGGTGCCCGTTGTGTCCTTCCCGGACCTCTATGCCGGCAAGATCGTCGCCGCCTTGGATCGGCAGCATCCGCGAGATTTGTTCGATGTCAGGGATCTGCTCGCGAATGAGGGAATATCCGATGAGCTGCGGCGTGCCTTCATTGTCTACATTCTGAGCCACAACAGGCCGATGGGCGAGGTCTTGGCGCCGACGCGCAAGGATTTGCGCCACGAGTTTGACGCGGGGTTTGCCGGCATGACGGAAGAGCCCGTGACCCTCGAGGCGTTGTACGATGCTCGTGAAGCTCTAATCGCCGTGGTCGTTGGCAAGATGCCTGCCGAGCACCGGCGCTTTCTTCTCTCCTTTAAGGCCGGCGAGCCAGATTGGGACTTGCTAGGCGTTCCTGGAGCCGCGGACTTGCCGGCGGTGCGCTGGAAGATCGACAACTTGGCCAAACTTTCGGAGGGCCGACGCGAAAAGCTGTTGTCTGATCTCAGGCGGGTGCTCGCGACATGAGACACGGAGGACGCGTGGGGAACGCCAAAGTGAAAAGGAACAAGACGACGATCTGCAATCTATGCTCCGCAGTAGTTGGCTCTCGGGTTACGGCGCTGACGACGTGGATTGCCAGAACGTCGGCGCTTCAAAACACAGCCGAGCTGAGAGGCTAGACCATGGTCCGTCTCTTCGTCGGCGTTACGGACAAGGCCTGGTTCGATCAGTTGAGCGCCTCTGTTCCACATGACGAAGTCAATTTCTGGCAACCCAGCGGGACGACGCAGTTTCGCGCGCTTCAGCCCGGCGAACTATTCCTCTTCAAGCTGCATTCGCCAAACAACTTCATCGTTGGCGGCGGCATCTTCGGTCACGCGTCAATCGCGCCACTGTCTCTGGCCTGGGAAGCCTTTGGCCTTAAGAACGGCGTTTCCAGTCGCTCTGAAATGCGGGCGCGAATTGCGAGCTATCGCCGGGATCCAATTGCTCTGGACGACAAACAGGATCCGGTCATTGGTTGTCGAATACTGACCCAGCCGTTCTTTTGGCCGAGGGAGCTCTGGCTGCCTGTTCCGGAGAGCTGGTCGCCAAACATCGTGACCGGCAAGGGATTCAGCGCGGAGGAAGGAGATGGGCAATATTTATGGTCTGCAGTCGCAGAGCGATTGAACTCGGTTCCTGAGATTCGAAATACAGAGCCGGTCATGGCTGAGCGCTTTGGCAAGCCCACGCTGATCAAGCCGAGATTAGGGCAGGGCGCGTTTCGCCTGACGATCACCGATAGCTATGAACGCCGTTGCGCTGTCTCGGGTGAAAAGACCCTGCCGATTTTGGATGCCGCCCACATCCGTGCTTTCGAGGCCGGTGGAGAGCACGCAGCTTCGAACGGCTTGCTCCTTCGCACTGACATCCATCGGCTTTTCGACCTCGGATATGTGACTGTCTCGCCGAATGGCCGGTTCGAGGTCAGTGGCCGTCTGAAAGCTGACTTCGATAACGGTCGGCACTACTATGATCTTCAGGAAACGCCCATTCGCCCTCCCAAGAACCGACATGCTGCGCCATCAGCCGACGCGTTGTCGTGGCATCGAGAGCATCGGTATCTGGGATGAACACTTCTCTCATAACCTCCCCTTTGCTGCCGACTGGACGATGCCATGAGTGAAGCTCCGACAGATACGCGCATTCGATTGGCGGCCGTCGAACACATCAAACGTGCGAGCGCTGGCGGGGTAATCACAGCAGACGAATTACGGGCGGGATTCTTTGTAGACGGGCAGCGAATTCCGCTGATCAACCCCCAGCGAGGAATATTCAAGCCGGCGTCCATGAAGTATTTGCTCAGTGTCCGGACCGTTTATCCGCGAACTGGCGCGCGTGTCTGGTATGACGATCAACGCACGGTTCATGCACAAATTGAGCGTGGCGATGAACTCATTGACTATGCATTCATGGGCACGGACGCAGGTGCCGCTGACAATCGGTGGCTGCGTGAAGCACGGGATGGTCAAATTCCTATCCTCTACTTCCTTGGTGTGGCGCCTCAGCGCTACACATTCATCTGGCCCACTTATGTCGCCGAATGGTCAGCATCGGATTTGAAGGTACGCCTTGCCTTCGGCGCTCCGGCTACAACGAACAAGGATTGGTCCATCCCAGATGCACCGGAGCGACGATACGGTTTGCGGCTGGTTAGGCAGCGTCTCCATCAAGCCACGTTCCGTGAGGCCATTTTAAGCGCCTATGGCAATAGATGCGCGATCACCGGGTTGCCGGAGGCGCGACTGCTCGACGCTGCCCACATCATGCCAGACAAAGACGAAGATCTCGGACAACCGATCGTCCAAAACGGCCTTCCGCTTTCGAAAATTCATCATGCGGCGTTTGATGCCAATTTGATTGGCATCGATGCAGATTACCGGATCCACGTGAGCGACGCTCTGCTTTCGATAAACGATGGTCCCATGTTCGAGTATGGGCTTAAAGCTATGGCGGGACAGCTTATCAAGCTGCCGACGCGTGGTCAGGACTATCCCGACAGAGGCCGTCTCGAAGAAAGGTTTTCGCAATTTCGAGGTCGATAGGTTGAATGTTGAGCATAGCTTAGCGTCGTCAGTTATAGGTTTCTCGTGAAAGAGATTGCTTCCGTTGTCGTGAAGTAGAGCTTTGTACAAGCTTCGCCATGCTATAAAAGTTGCGTTATCTTATTCTAACAAATTCTGGCTGAAACATATTGGGCGGGGGCCGTGGGTATGAAGCTAGTGCGGTTGCGTATAAGCAACTTCAGATCGTTTGACGCGGATTCCACTGAATTAGAACTGGACGATTTGACTTTCCTGCTCGGGCCAAACGGTGCTGGTAAGACTGCGGTTCTACAAGCATTGGCCAGGCTGTTCAGTCTGGATCCGGCGCAACGCAAGGTCAGGAAGTCCGATTTTCACGTTCCGCATGACGAGAAACCCGATAAGTTGCCTGCCGAACGAGAACTTTGGATCGAGGCTGATTTTGAGTTCCCCGAACTGTTAGGCAAAGGCGATAAGGAAGCACCTGCGGTTCCTGGAAATTTCGCTCAGATGCAGCTAACGGGGATTGAGGGGCCGGCGCAGGTCCGCTTCCGGCTGCATGCCAAGATCGACCAGGATGATGACATCGAAGAGACCTTCACCGTCGTCATGAAGGTGGATGACGACGGGAATCCCCTGGAGCAGAGTCGGGTCGCAAAGCACGATCGCAATGCCATTCAGGTGCATTACCTGCTCGCTCGCCGCGACCCTGCGGATCATATTTCCTACTCGGCGAATGCGCTGTTGGGGCGTGCGCTGCGTTCTGCGGATTGGGTAGGGGAGCGCGACAAGATATCCGATCTAACTGAAGAGATCAGCGCGACCCTCGCCGGGAACAGCGCGATCGAGGGAATGACAGACACGCTGTCGGCGCAGTGGGGCAAGCTGCACAAGGGCGACTATTTCGCGGACCCGGCGATTTCATTCGGCCGGAGCGAGGTCGAAAACCTTCTGCGCCACATGAGCGTAGGCTTCACCCCAGGCCACGGCGAGCAATTGGTCGACTTCTCCCGACTGAGCGACGGGCAGCAGTCGCTTCTCTATTTGTCGATCGTGCTGGGCATGCATCAGATCGGCGTCGAGGTACTTAGTGGCAAACTGGGGGATGCTTTTGACATCGACAAGCTGCGACCCGCAGTTTTCACGCTGATCGCAGTAGAGGAGCCGGAGAACAGCCTTTCGCCGCACTATCTGGGCCGCGTCGTCCGAACACTTGAACACTTCGCCGGTGGGCAGGATGCTCAGGCGGTACTCGCAACACACTCTGCATCATTGATGCGGCGGGTTCAGCCGGAAGCCGTCCGATATATGCGGCTTGATGAAAAACGCACTACGGTTGTCAGATGCATCCAGTTGCCTGAGGATGAGGAGGCGCACAAATTCGTTCGCGAGGCGGTGCAAGCCTTTCCTGAACTTTATTTCTCACGCTTCGTCGTTCTCGGCGAAGGCGACAGCGAGGAGGTTGTCCTGCCAAGGATTCTGGCCGCCGAAGGGATACTTGCCGACGATGCGTCGATATCGGTCGTGCCTCTAGGCGGCCGGCACGTCAACCACTTCTGGCGTCTTCTGCATGGCCTCGGAATACCCCATGTCACGTTGCTGGACTTGGATCTCGCACGGTATCAAGGCGGCTGGGGAAGAATCAAATATGCGGCGAGGCAACTGCTGGCATATGGCGACATCGCCAAGGCAGGGTTCGCTGTCGCTCAAGCGAATTCGATTCCGAAGTGGGATGACAAGCAGGGCCTGATGGTCACCGACGGTGGCTGATTCAAACGTCTTGAAGAGCACGGTGTGTTCTTTTCCTCGCCGCTAGATCTCGATTTCCTCATGATGACTGCCTATCCCAAAGCTTATGGCGTTGAGGACGACGAGCTTGAGGATCCAGACGAGGATGATCTTAAGGCTGTATTGGGCAAGAAGCACGACGTAGTCGGTAACCAATACACGGATGAACAGCTCAAATATTTTGACGCCTACAACAGGCGATTCAAGCTCGGCAGTAAACCTGTGTGGCACGTTCAAGCGATGGCCAACCTGACGGACAAAGAACTAGCAGACGACTTGCCCGACGTTCTCAAGCGCCTGCTGGAGCGCATCCGCGAAGACCTGAAGGCATTGCCCGAATGATGCGCATTGACCGATGGACGCCGTCGGACAATCTCAAGCTCGAGCCGAATGCCCTCGTCGCCGCAGCCGAGATTGATCGAAACTTGGCCCTGACCGCAGGTCCGGGAGCTGGCAAGACAGAAATGTTGGCGCAGCGGGCCGACTTCCTCCTGCGCACCGGCACCTGTCGCTATCCCAAACGAATTCTAGCGATCTCGTTTAAGGTGGACGCGAGCCAGAACCTCAAGGCAAGAGTTCGGAAGCGGTGCGGTCACGAGCTAGCGGCGCGGTTCGACAGCCATACGTTTCACGCCTTCGCCAAGCGGATCATTGACCGCTTCCGGCTGGCACTGGCCGGGAAGGATGCTCTCGATCCGGACTATAGTATCGGGCCAGCGCGAGTCCAAAGGCAGTCGATCACGTTCCAAGACATGGTTCCGCTGGCGGTAACAATCATCGAGTCCAGTGATATCGCAAGGAACGCCATCCGACAGACCTATAGCCATGTCTTTCTCGATGAGTTCCAAGATTGCAACAAAGAGCAGTACGCACTGATCACAGCCTGCTTCCTAGGCTCTGGTGCCAAGTTAGTTGCAGTCGGCGACACCAAGCAGAGAATAATGGGCTGGGCCGGAGCGCTGGAGGGCATCTTTGAGACCTATGCAGCAGATTTCCAAGCAGAACCGCTGAACCTCTATCAGAACTTTCGGTCAGCCCCTCGGCTTCGTCGCATGCAAAATGCGATGGTGCGTGTCATGGATCCTCCCGCTGCGCTCGACGATGCGGAGTTGCCGGGCGAAGATGGCGAGATCGAAATTCTTCACTTCAAGGATGCCACCGAAGAAGCCTCCTATCTCGCTGACGCTATCAGCGGCTGGATAGAAGAGGATGCGATCAAGCCCTCCGAAATCGCAGTGCTCGTCAGCAAGCAGCAGAACCTCTATTGCCAAGAATTGCGTGCTGCTCTGCAAGAGCTAAAGGTCCCGTTCCGCGAGGAAGACCAGGTGCAGGATTTCGCCTCCGAGCCGGTCGTGAGGCTGCTAACTGACTTTCTCGTCGTGGTCAGCGGTGGCGCGCAGCCGGAGGCGTTTCGGCGGTTGCTGGAAGCCGTCGTTTACAGCGAAAGTCTCGACGATGAGCAGGAATACCGTGCTCGTTCCCGGTGGGACCGCTATATTGGCGACGTTCGCCAGCAGATAACAACAGGGCAGCTCAATACTGGCGACCACGATGCGCTGAAAAAACTCGCGCAGGAGCTCATCGACATGGTTGGTCGAGATGCTGTTGTGGCTTTTTCACCGGACTATGCGCAAGGCAACAGGCTGAATCAGTTGATCGAGGGCACGGTGGCCCGGATTTCCGATTTGCTTGAGGATGGAAGCGACCTCCCTGCGGCGCTGACTGCCTTCTCGGCGGATCGCGCGGTCAGGATCATGTCGATCCACAAGAGCAAGGGCCTGGAATTCCACACCGTGATAGTGATGGGTATCGAGAAGGAGACGTTCTGGGGAAAGATCGAGGAAGAACGCGCCGCATATTTCGTCGGGATTTCGCGCGCCAAGAAACGGCTTGTGCTCACCACATGCGACCATCGCGACAGACCGAAAGGGGCGTCACGGTGGACTTCGGCACGGACGGGTCAGACGGAGTTTCTTGGCTACGCGGAAGCTTACGTCTAGTCCAAGCTACCGGGGAAGACGACGCTGAATGCCTTCAAGCAGATAGGCGACAAGCAGAGTCAGTCCCCGTTTTTCAACCGACATCTTGCGACGTTCGTTTACCGCGATTAGGAGATCCTGCCATTCGGCGAGCAGTTCGGCCTCTTCCACTTTTGTCAGTACACTGAGATCGATATCGGCTCCCAAGCTTCGGCGCAGAAAATCAAAAACAGTACCTTTCTCTATCTCATCCTTGATTACGCCAATTGTTAGATCATCATATCGACCAGAATCGATCGCTCCGTTCAGGTAAAAAGCAATAAATGTAAGGGCGGTAATTCGCATCTACGTGGTCCTTTTCTACTTAGTAAGCCATTGTCCATATGCTTCAACATCGATCATTGGCACTGTTCCGCTAAACTGAAGCTGAGAAATCAGCTTGAATAGGAACGCCGTGGCCGGTTTGTTTTCGTTGACGAAGCTGTAGCTCGCAGTCGTTTGATCGAAGGAAAAGTGGCCATGTGAGGCGACGCAGCCGATATCGAGTCGTCCGTCGCCGACGTTGGCTACCAGAGCTTTCTCAAATGAGGCCCCGAGTGCCGGAGTCCATTCGCTTTCAAATGTCAAAAGGCCACCCAAAATCGGGATCAAGGGTTTCGCCGGATATACGCCCTTGGCGTAGGGAATGGGGAGGCTCGTGCGGCGGAGCCGCCTGACACTTGCAACCTTTTCCTGCGCGTAGGCGACTAGACCAGCGTCTGCCGTCTGCTTCGCCTCGAAAACCGCATAGACGCTTTCGGCAGGGATGATCGTCTCGTTCTCGTAGGTGAAGATGAACGGTGAATATTGACGATCGAAGATCACGACATCGATCTGTTGGCTGAAGTTGCCCAAGCTGTCGACCACATGCGCTTTGGCAGCCTGATAGCGCTTCGGCAAATACGTCTCCAGCATGCTGATCCAGACATTCTCGCTGGCGTCGCCCTTCGTCCCGGGATGGTTGAACGACTTCCGGACGGTTGCGAGACGTTGCTGAATATCTTCATGTAACGAGGAAAGAAGCTGCGACAAAGACCATTCCGACATTGGTAAACCTCACTGTGATTGTTCGCGCCTGCCATCAGGAAAGCGGAAATTTCGGGCCAAACAATTCACGCCAGGCGCGCAACGCTTCGCCGTTCCGGCCGCGGCGCACATGGTCGATTGCGAGGGATGCTTCGCGCTCCGCCGCACGCAGAAGATTGTGCGCCCGCGTCTTGCGCGTGGTGTCCATGCCGTTGCTGATCGGCGGGCCGAGACCGGCGGGGTCGGGCCACTCGTCGAAAATCCGGGCCGCGAGCGTCGCAAAGAACCCCTGGATCTCGCGGTCAAAGCTGCCACCCCAGCCGCCATAAAGGCATTGCATTGCCATGACTTCGATGAGGAACGAGGGCTTCACCGGCTTCTCGCCGTGTTTGGGGTTGTTGTTCCAGTATTTCAACATCCGCACGAGACCTTTCCATTCGCTGGAATAGGCCCGATGCGCGGCGGTGGCCTCCGCTGCATGGGTCTGAGGGTTGGTCGCAATCCACTTGCCGAGTTCGTTGGCGGGAATCTCGAAGTCGTCATCCTTGTCGAACGCAGGGACGACATCGACGCTGATGACGCGGTAATCGGTATTGTCCTCGGCATCGGCCTTCACGCCAAAATCGACGTTGATCGAGCGGTTCTGCTTCTTGGCCTTATCGCCGTACTTCTCGACCAAGGCACTGTGGAAATCGATCAGCACCACCGAGGGCGCTTTGGAGCGATAGTGATCTTCCGACGATTTCAGGACGAAAAAGATGTCGACGTCCTTCAACGGCTTGGTCTTGGTCCAGCGCGCATAGGATCCGGTGAGGAAGCTCCGGTCGATCTTGAACTTGGTGTCCAGATAATCCCGGACCTCTTTCTGGCGCGCCGAGGCGTTTGCCTGCTCCCGATCATTCAGCTCGAGACGGCTCTTGAATTTGCGAAACGCTTCGTCGATCGTGAGCATCAGGCTCTCCTCAGATAAGATGTGCTGGCGCCGAGGCCGCTGTGCTCGACGGTCGTCCCGAGGCTTTGGCGAACCATGCCCTCCGTCGAACGTCCGCTCGCCTTGCCCCAGCCGGCCACATCGGGACGGCCGGACTTGTTTTGCAGAAGCAGTCGATACCGTGCCTCGCTCGGAACCAGCCCCGCCTTTCTGATGGCGTATTTGAGCTGTTCGGTATCCGTCCAGAAGCTGCCGTCGCCGCCGGACCAGCCATAGGCGATGTCGATGTCCCACCGGAAAATCAGCGCGTCCGTTTTCGGATTGTAGATTTCCAGCTTTACGGTTTCGAGATCACCAGTGTTCAACCAGGTCTGGACACCGCGCATGTGCAATTCCCAGTCGCCGACAAATTCGGTTGGATCGAGGCCCACAAGGCGGATGATATCCTTCAAGCTTTTGAGGATGTTGTCCGCCACATAGGTGACAGAATGGGTATAGGTGTTAACGGCGACGTTGGTCATGAGCCCAGAAACCCTTTCGGATCAAACACAAGGGTCTGTGATTTCGTGGTCGCTGCCTCGTCGGCGCTCGAGACAGCCGCGTCGAGATCGCGCGCCGTAATCCGGGTGCTGTGTTTCTTGAGCGCGCCCTGAACCCAGGCGAGATCATCCGCCAGGCAAGGCAGCGAAACCCGCCAGTCCCCTTTCAGCGGGTCAAAGCCAAGGGCGTCTTCATTGGCGTCGGAGCCCTCGATGGCGTCATCGTCATAGAGGCAATAGATGCGCGTGCGCGGACCATCGCAGGTTACTGTGATGGCGGCATCCTTGGGCGCCTGATCGGCGATCACACTGGCGGCGACACCGGTGACGGCAAGAAGCTCCGTCCGTGCATCACCGGTTTTGCCCTGTGTCAACAGATCGACGATCGCCGTCCAGGTCCGTGAGGCGTCACGTTCCGGCGTGCTCTTGAATGTACGGCTGGCGACGGTGCTCATGACGCCTTGCCTCCCGACATACGGCCCGCCTTGGCGGCGCGCGCCGCGGCAAACAGATCTTCTATCGTCATGCGTTCGGGATTCATGGCCGTTTGCGGGCTGCTGGCCAAGGCGTTGGCCACCATCTTGCGGATGGCGCGTCCGTCGAGCCCCACGCATTCGGCCGCGCAGCGGTCGAATGCGTGGGAGGCGGGCAGTTTCGCGATGGCCGGATAGGTCTTGCCGAGGCCGGTCAGGCAGTCCTTCAGGATAAGCCCGCACGCTTCACGATCAGGCAGCGGCACATGGACGACCAGGTCACAGCGCGAGGTGAAGGCCGCATCGACCGCCTGGGGAAAGTTGCTGGTGGCAAGGAACAACAGGTTCGGATGCCGCTCGGCCAGCGCATCGAGTTGAACGAGCACGGCATCGGTCGCGCGGTGGATATCGATCGGATTGGCCTCCAGGCTCATTTTTGACCGGTCGGCGGCAAGCGTCTCGACTTCATCGAGAAGCACAATCGTCGGTCCCGCGGCGGCGGCTTCGGCTATCGACTGTGAAAACAGCTCCGATACCGCACGCTGGGTCTTGCCCATCGCCGAACTGGTAAGAGCGTGCGGCTCGACCTCGAGCAGGCGGAACCCGCCGCCCGGAAATGTCTCGGCGGTACGATGCGCCAACCCGCGAGCAAGCGAGGTCTTGCCGGTCCCGGGCGGTCCGACCAGCAGAATGACGCCGTGGAGCGGAATGACGCTACGGTCGACCTTGCCGCGCATCGTGAAGTTCAGCATCGCCTGCGAGAGGAGCTGGGCCTTCAGGCGCTCGTCCAGGATGATCGAATTCCAGAGCGCTCCGAGCGTGGGATCGGGAAGCCGGCGTGCGCGCTGGATGCCCTTAGGTTGATTGAAATCCTCGTTCTGCACCGCCGTCAGCTTCTGCATCTTGATCGTCCTCGCTTCGCCTAGCTGGCGGGTTGAATGCGAAAATGGGGAGAGCCGCGCCCGGGCGGGCGCGGCCGCTGGACTCATCCCTTCGGGGGGAAGGGATCGTTGCCGTAGGAATTGGCGTCCCGGATACGGCCATCGGGACGGTGGATCACCACCTCGCCACGTTCGCGGATCGCGGTATTGCGCGCCGCTTCGGTAGCCTCCGCCTGGGTGCCGTGGGTCGATCCAACGCGGGAAGCTCCTTCTCGGCGCGTCGCCCAACCGGAATCGTGGGGAACGACATGGATGCGTTTTGACATTCCGAATTCCTTTCAGTTAGCCGCCGGCCGAATTCGACATTCACCGACGGTTAACTAATTTCATGACGTTGGATTGTTGTCAATAAGCACAATTGAAATGATATTATTAAGCACATTATGTTTGCGTCGTTGACATCACGCAGTGCGGAGAGCAAACATCGGTCATGTCAGACGAGTCGATCTATGTAGCGTTTGGGCGGCTTGTGGCCGCGAGACGAAAGACACTTGAACTCACCCAGGCCGAGTTGGCGGCTAGGGTGGGCATGTCGCGTGCGTCAGTGGCAAACATTGAGAGCGGCCGGCAGAACGTATTGCTGCATCACGTCTACGGTCTCGCGTCGGCATTGGAATTTTCAAAGCCCGCCGATTTGTTGCCTGCCGCGCCGAAACCCCAGCCCCGGGAGGACTTGCAGATGATCTTGTCAGACGAAACCGTAACCGCTCGCGGCAAGGCGCAAATCAATGATCTGATCGCAGATGCGCTTGCACGCCATGGCTCCGGAAGGGCCGGGTCGTGACCGCCAACCCCGAAATGGCGCGGGAGGCCGCTCGCACGATTTTGCGCGAGTTCGGAGTGAAGGGAGCCCCGGTTCCCATTGAGCGCATTATCAAGGCCAGGAATGTGGTGCTTCAATACGCGCCGCTGGAGGATGATCTCTCCGGCATGGCGTTCATAAAGGACGGCATCGGTATCATCGGCGTGAACGCCTTGCATCACCCGAACCGTCAACGGTTTACGGCCGCACATGAACTTGGACATCATGTGTTGCATGCTGCGGATATCCAGAAGGCCGTGCATGTGGACAAGGGATTTCGGGTCCTGTTGCGCGACGACGTATCGTCCCAGGGCATTGACCCTCTGGAGATTGAGGCCAACGCATTTGCCTCCGAGCTACTTATGCCACGAGAGCTGCTCGCAAGTGCGCTAGACGCAAGTGGATTGGACATCGAGGATGACGCGGGGATCGAGGTGCTGGCCAAGAAATTCCGCGTGAGTGCGTCGGCCATGCGGTTCCGCCTGGCTGGAAATTTCTAGGGTAGGGGATGTGAATGGGCTTCGTATTCTTCGACACGGAGACGACGGGGCTCAGGCACGGCTTCGACCAGATAGTGCATTTCGCAGCTATCCGCACAGATAACGACCTCAACGAGACTGATAGATTTGAGGTGCGCTCGCGCCTTTTGCCGCACGTTGTTC
>Ga0307510_10005141_pt1 | contig 15549 bp, 14 predicted proteins | sample 12_EM_MG_FD_207224 | JGI IMG/M metagenome (GOLD analysis project Ga0307510, IMG submission 207224) | Populus trichocarpa ectomycorrhiza microbial communities from riparian zone in the Pacific Northwest, United States - 12_EM | ecosystem: Host-associated > Plants > Roots > Unclassified | place...
AGAGATGAAAACAGAGGCACACGCGGAACGCGCGCACGCCCGCCCTTCTCCCTACAGCTTCGTCGTAGCCTCGGGTGCGATGCGACTCTTGATGAGCTTGATGATCCATAGGGGCAACGCGCTCACGGCTACGATGACCGCAACTTTCCACCCGAACCGCGCAGAGACGACGAAAGAGAGATCTGGAAGGCAAAACGAAAAAGAGATCGTAAGCGTGAAGGAGCGGGGGCAGGGGAAGAGTGTGGGACCAGAACGCACCGAAATATTCGGGGAGGAAGACCATGCTCAAGGCGTAGATGCCGAGGGTGACAACTTCCGAGATGATCATGTAAACGTGCCTGCGGAACATCAAAATCCCGTAGAAAGAAACTCGCTAAGCTGGGGATATCGAGGGTAAGAACAAGACGTACCAGATCGTGATCTCTAATGCGACCATGATGAGTTCGTTTAGGATTAATGCCGTGAATGAAATGGCGACGATGTTCAAAAACTCGTTCTCGAAAAGAACGAGGGCTAGGATCATAATTGCAGCGCCTAGAAAGGGAAAAAAATACGTGGGTTTGGAAGCTCGTCTCAATGAGATGACAGGCGAATGTACCTTGGTAAACGCTGATCATAAGCCAGATGAAGAACGTCTTGTATGATAAGGCTCGTCCCTAAAATGAATCGTCGCGCGCGGATTCAACAAGTGAGCGTACATAAATAACCACATCGCGAGAAGAAAGTGCACCTTTGTCAGTTCCTTGTAGAGCTCCGGGTAAGACAGCGCCAGGTCCTCGTTCAGATCGCGATCAAGCACGAGCGAAAACACGGGCGCCATCGTGTAGATCGTCGCGTAGCCGACCATGAGCCATCCCTGATAGAGCGCGATCGGGGCGAAATAGAATATGGACGAGAAGACGGCTTGCATGACCGAGATGATCAGCCCGCGGTGGATGACGAATTGCGCCAGCTTGGCCGAGCGCCGATACGAGTTGCGTCCGTGCCAGAGAAGTAGTTTCGTCAGGTAACTGAATTGCGTCACGGAGAAGTCGGCAGCCAGCGAAGCCTGTTTGCCTTCTTTGCCGACGATTCCGACGCCTGAGGATGTGGGGAGAGGAAATGAGTTGCGTCGGTAAGCGTAACCGGGATGGAATACACGGGCCACACACGCACCGACATCGGCAGCTTGGATCATGCTCACGTCGTTCCCACCGTCTCCGATGCAGCAGACGCGCTTCTTGGTGAAGCTGCGAATTAGCCGGGCGACGTCTGCTTTCTGCGTTGGGGAACATCGACACGCAACGACAGCAGATAGCTTCGTCGAGATCTCGATAAACTCATTCTTGAATAGGGTGAGGCACAGCTGAAACACATGTGAGTGAGAGAAGCACGTGATTCGTCACGAGGGGTCTAACCTGGAGCGATTCGCCATCGATGACGAGACAGCAGTCGAGCTTATTCTGTAAGAAGTCCAGCTCTTGCTGGGCCTCTTCGGCCGTCTTGACTACAGACAGAGAGAGGTCAGCACATATTTTGGATGTAAAGAAAAAAAAGCCTCACGTTTAGCGATCTGATGAATGTACTGGTTGCGAGCAACGAGTTTGGTCGAGATCGCGATGACCGTGGCCGTCTCGATCTTGTCCCCGGTTAACATCCAGATCTTGATACCTGCGTTCCGCAGCAGTTCGAGTGTCCCGCGGACGTCGTCCTGCAGCTTGTCCTCGACGCCGGTCAGCCCGAGCAACTCGAGGTCGTGCTCGAGCGAGTCCGCGACGACAGCCGCCATCGCCTCGTTGCGGCCCTCGAGTCGCACACTCGCAGCGTGGTGGCGCGCCTTGAAGTCGTCGTAGGCAGCCTGGGTGAGCTTGCGCCGTGCAACCACGAGAGTGCGCAGGCCTTCGCGCGCCATGTTGGCGGTCTCTTCTTCGAGCCAGTCGTTGCGTTGCACGATTCGCGCCATGACGACGTCCGCGCCCTTCTGGAGGAAGGAGAGTTCGCCAGATGCGGTATCACGCACGACGATGCCCATGCGCTTGGACTCAGACGTGAAGGGGAAGATCTCGAGGACCTCGTAGGTAAGGGTACTACCAGACGGCGTGCGGAGCTCGATCCTTGTGCGGTCGCGGAATGTAAGCGTCAAGCCGACGGACGAAGTCCACTGAACGATAGCGACTTCATCGGGTGAGGAGGCTTGGTAAGTGACAGAGCCATCGTCATTAGTAACGGGAGTGACCTAAAGATGGGTTTCCAATGGGAGGGGGGTTACAACAAGAGGGATTAAGGACGTACATTGTGGCAGAGGGCAAGGCTGAGAACGACATCGCGGACACGCGCAGACATGTCTCGGCGGCCCCGAGTAGCCAACTGCACGCCAGTGGAAAACGAGCTGTGCCTTGCATAAGTTGCTGCATATGATTAGGCATACGAATACACATGGAACGTTAGGTGGGAGGCTCACTTTCGGCACCAAAGGCGGTGCTGAGTTGGTGAACGACTTCGTCCATCGTGTCAAAGCCAAAGGACATTGTACCCATATGAAGTTTCTTCATTTCCATCTCTGTCAGAGGAGACCATTAAAAGGAGGAAAGGTTATAAGTAGTAGAGAAGACTACCATTCCGAGTCAAGGTGCCAGTCTTGTCGCTAAGAAGATACTCGATTCGGCCGAGTTCTTCCGGCAAAGTGCTGGTGCGTACGATCGTGCCCGGGATCTCATTGTCTTTCATGATAAGATGTGCGTAGACAGTCTTTCCCATGTCTAGGTTGACTCGTAAACTGATTAAAAAATAGAGCAATTATTGAAGCCTTTCACTTTCAACCATCAAAAGGCGCACCTGATAGGAATGATCGACGAGAAAAGGATCAAGAATCGGAACACGTAGATGTACCATAATCCACGGAACCCGTTCAGAGCTACAAGCGCGACGGACAACATGAAAGAAACTGCACATAAAATCTCCATTCACACCGTCAGCACCTGCTACCCCCCAGAAATGCCGAGAAAGACACACCTTTGCCAGTTGGCTGATCTCCAGGTCCAACAACCCCACTTTTGTTTGTGGGTGGCTCGTATTCATCACTGCTCGTGTTTCTGGCCCGGCGTAAACCACAAAGCCGATAGCGGATCCCGCGGCGAGTACGGTGTTTGCCCATAGCATGTTCTCAGCCGAAAGTGGCTCGACCGTCGGAACTTGAACCATGGGTACTTCGTTGGATGACACGCTGGGTGGCGTGTTGATCGTGAACGTGCCAACAAACGTGTGGATGTCTTTGCAAGGGGCATCCGCTACGGGAACGGCAATATGGGCAAAAGGGGAGGAAGATCACGTCTTGAGGACGTACCGTAGATTTCAGCATCGAGGTTGAGGAGATCCTGGTCGGAGGGCAGCTTCTGCGTCGCTGGAACGGCGACGCGCAGCTTCCAATCTGTCTCGCCGTCCAACTGGTCTGTGCGGATGAAACATGTCCCGGAAGAATCTGAGGTGCGGAGGAGGACGAGGTCGGCGGGTACGCGCTGGTTCTTGTCGAGCAGGACGAGATCGCCAACGCGTATGGAAGAGGACGGGACAGAGCGTGTTGGCGGAAGATTGCCTTCGAGGAGGGAGTGCGATAGCTCGTCATCATCGGAGGGAGATGAGGAGGGCGGTGCGAGAACGAGGTAGCGCGCAGAATTTGCTTCGCGGTCGCGCAGGTTGCGCTTGTAGTCGTCGTAGGCTTCTTTGCCCATCGTAACGAGGAGAACGAAGGCGAGTGGGGCAATGTATGTCACGAGAAAACCTATAAATGGGCGAGGGGGAGGGTATGGGAAGGTGTCAGATCGACAGACAGCGAATGTCGGGTGAAGAAAAGGCGAGCCCACCGGTTCTGAGGGCGGGTATGAATTGGGATAGGGCGACGAGGAGGAAATAGAGGTTGAAGAAAAACTTGAATTGTTCGTAAAAGACGATGGGAAGGAATGTGAATACATTGTACTTTTGATTGCGGACGATGTTTGCAGGGAACTTGCTTTGCAGTTTATCTTGTTTCCGAGCGACTGCGTAAGCGGTGTATCAGAGACGCATAGATATACGCACGCACCTGGCGGTCGTAAGGGAACAGTGCGGGATTTGTCCTTTGACCCTCTCCGAGACGTCGACCGCTGATAGCACAAACCGCATGAAGTTATAAGGGGGAGAAGAGGGGATAGCCATTTCCGAGCGCACCTGCGAAGCAGTGTCTGGCGCTCTCTCAGCACGAGCTGTCCTAACCTCCTCCTCATTGTGCTCGAAACCAGGGTCGCGCTCGCTCTCGCCGAGTAACGTCGCCTCTTCGTCGGAATCTCCATCACCATACTCGTCTCTCCGCCGACCCTTTTTCCTCCTCGAAGTAGTCACTGAGGCTGCGGCTGCGGCATGAAGTGGACGCATGGGCATGGGTGAGCCCGAGCGCGAGCCAGATGCGAGGGTAGTGTTGTTGTTGTTGTCGTTGTAGGAGGACTCGTGCTGTCGCTGTTGTTGTTGTTGTTGGGGGGAGCTGGTGGAGGAGTCGAGACGCGCGTGGGTGTTTCGGTTCCTCGATCTGCGAAACGTGTGCAGATGGATGTCTGACATATAACGAGGCGCCGAAGGATAGGGTGGGGATGGGAAAGGTGCGGTTGTGTGCCCCCAGAACGATCTTGGCCCGTCGTCGATGGATGGTTTGTATTAAATGATCGCGTCACGAGGCTGAGCTGCTGCGAACCGTGTGGCCGTGTGTGCGACTTCGGCCCGGAGCTAGGACCACTGCGCCGTGACTTCGGCGTGTTGCGACGACAAGATGCTTAGCAATCTTGGCACTTCATTCACGTAATAAAGGTGGAAAACGTCTTTTGGAAGAGCAGTATTCCTTCTTGACCACCACTCGTACACATTGGTACTTAAGCTTGAGTTCAAGATAAGGTACTCCTCATGGGTCCTCGAGCATCCGCTGGACCCCTGGCGGTCCCTGGTCATTCATGGTACAGATAACGACTCATACAGAACCCGGATTAAGGTTTCTTCTGTCTCTTATCTCTTTCTTCTGCTACGCCCTGTACTGATGCCGTTTTATTGCGTCTTCTGATTGCTTTCTAGAAGGAGAAAATAAATCTTTTCCAGACTACTTTGGATCTAAATCGTGAACTTCCAATCAGAATTACACCTTTCACAAGACAGAACAAGGTCATATTCGCTCAAATTTGATGCTGAAAAATGAAACGTGGGTGGCCAAACTCGTACACGGTACACTACAATTACACAGGGTCAAAGCACTGACAGTGAAGAGGGAATCATTCATTCTCCCGGGCCGTTCCAGGCAGCTAAAATCAGGACACACTCTGCAAGCGCACACATCAGCTCCCTTCGGTGCCCTACCTTTTCCTAGAATCAGCGGCACCACGCACCTTTTGCCTGCGAAGAGGGCTCGCTTCTCTTGCGCCTGTCAGCAGATCCTCATATGTTACAGAGCGCATCTCCTCTCTCTGGATATCCTTAAGAGGGGAGTGAACGAACGGATAAAGCGGTAGTTCATCAACAAGGTCCTTGAGAGACTGAGATCGGGAACGAGACCGCACGACCGAGGATCGGAAGGTGGATGAAGGAATCGAAGACTCTGTCCGGTTCTGGACGTGCGTGGGGTTGGGGGTGTCGAACTGTCCAGTTGAGCGTGATTGCGCGATCGAAGGTGCTGGCATAGGCAGACGCAGCGTAAATGGGTCACTCCATGCACCCTCTACAGGGGGTCCGACCCTGACAGCATGGCACTGAAAATGCAGGGGGATTTTTGTGACCGAAAAGTCTTCGATGACGCTACACTGTTCTTCGCCAACCTCATCGGGGTCGAGGGCGAGGGTGTCAGTGACGCTCAGAGTCTGATGATAGCGAAAGTCGGGCTGCAAAACCAGTGGATAGGACGTCTGTGAGGGGTTCATAGCCCGTGGGCAGAAAGCCCTCCCGGGAAATGCATCTTGTGGGCAAAGTGGTGCATATTCTGGATCTGTCATTTTATCCCCAGTCTTTCCTGCTGTCTGCTGTCCAAGTTAAGATGTCACGTACAGGGTGAGGGTTTTTCGGAGTGCGGGTTCATAGTACTGGATCCGAAACGGTGCATGCCTCGAAGGCAGTCGTCGCAATTCGACACGCGATCTCGCCGTTTTTTCCGTTGTCCCGAGACGATTGACAGGGCAGGGTCGTGGAAGCTGGCGATGAATTTAGAATAGAGGAACGGGTATGATATAAAATGCCCACAATTTACAGGACGCGCCGAACGAGCAGCGCCCCCTGCGAGTGTAGTTCCTACACAAAATAATTCTGGACCCGGGTTTTGGGGGTGTCCTTGCGGTCCCACGGAACGTTTGCTCGGGAAACGAGAATCTTTCGTAGCCAGGAGAAGGGAGGGTAGTGGGACCAAATCTCTCCGCTTGTGTGGATTCTTGTTGCGGCGAGTAGCAGGTACTAGAGGTGGGAGTCAGATTTCCCAAGGCAGCGTCCTTGTACATCATCAGCGTCGATTTCCTTGTCGATAATATCTGGGATGCGGAAAGTAGGGCGGGCAATGTCGTTGTTTCACTGCAACTTGCCTGGTCTACATTTATACTCAACGGCGTGATCGGCTTTGGCATTGTGGATCGACGCTTTGGCCGTGCAAAGCGCAAGAGACCTTGCTCTCTCTGCTCGGGGCGATGTGGCCGCGAGGGGACGAATCTGAGGGTTCAAAGCGCAAGTGCAAGGTTAGGGTGTGGGAAAACGGGAAAGAAGTTCTTGGTCACGGTGAAAGGACTGAAGGAGGGCCACAGCTTTTGAGTAGCTTTTGTAGGCGCAAGCGTCGAACTACCACCCGTAATACTTACACTCCACTATTACTCCACCATTCTCCCACTGACTACTGTATCCACACATTTTCACCGGCCAAAAAAAAAAGGACACTGAGAGAATATATCTCTCCCCCTGGAAGGAGCCATATGCATACCATGCCGTATTGGATGATTCGATTCTGGGTCGGCCCAGGGATAGAGGTGTGGGATCGGTAAAAGTCCGAAGCGAAGGCAGAACGTTGGCGATCACTTTGTCCGTCTTTTCCTGCCACAACTCGCGGGCCAGTGAGGAACGTCGTCCACAATTACAAAGCACAAACGATGACTCGGGGAACTCGGTAACCCTCTTACATCGATATTGATGCATATTGATGTCTCAAACCCGAGGGAAGGGCAGTGTAATGGGGAGTATGTCGACCCTGAATCCGATTTACCTGCAGGTTCTTTTGCGTTTTAATCTGTACTTTTGTTACGTGGTTTCAGCCGTCCTGGAGACCAAAGGCTAGACCGAGGGGCTGTGACCTGGGGAGGTGAGACACGCAATGTACGCCATAGAATTGCTGTTTGCTTGTACTTGTACTGATGGCCTGTAAGCGTTTCTTGCTCATTATTGTTATATAAGACGGGTCTCTCCTCTATCAGAGATATTCTGTGGGTTTTAAGGGTGTCAGCAGGTTAAGGTACGCATGGAGCCTTCCCTTTGAGAGGTCCGACCAGGTCTAGTCACAACCGGATCTTTCCGGAAGATCTTACTGTTGGAGCACCCATTCCAGCTAAGACCTCGTGACAGAGGCGGCCACAACGAGGTATATGTATGGTGACCGATAGCGCCATGTTTGTGCCCTGAAAGCTTAGACCAGTCTTAGACCTTGTTGATGGTACTTGGGTCCTCCTTCTTCGGCTTTGACTTTGCACGGCGGTCGTCTTGTTGAAGTGTCCAAGCATACGGGGTAATTACCCCTTGTTGTTAATTTTTTATCCTTGCCTAGACACCAGCCAGGGTGGAAAGGTGCGTGGTGTCTTGGGGCTAGGCTCGTTGAAGGTGGTGCTAACTGATCACAAGTTGCGCTCGTCAGTGGCTCAGATCGAGATCTAAGTGGGGTTGGAGTGGAGTGGAGGGATGGATGGACGTCGGTGGACGCCGGTTGTTGTCAACCAACCGTGTCCCCCGGATGGGACCATTGGTTTGAACTCAGCCCCGGCAACGACCGAAGGTGATATGTCAGTGATATAGTGTTCCTTCAACTCGACCGTCATCAGCTCTTATCCGTGGTAAGTTTAACCGAACACACGGAGGAAACATCGCCCATTCATACTTAACCTGATTTTAGGCCCTATAGTTCACCACAAAAATGATCGCTAAGCGCATCGCAACAATCGACATAATTTTAAACTAACTCGTTAGGCTTCGAACCTGTGATGTTCATGCCCTCACTTGGACGATGTCTTTAACCACAATCAACTCGGAAAGCCTAATAGAGTATGCCGGCAGTTGGCCATCATCAAAGCGATGAGTTGTTCTCTTCAGGGACGGTCTAGATCTCAGATAATCAATCCGTTGGGGAAGAAGCATGGGCGTAGCTTGGACATCACCCCAGCGTAAAGTCCGCATCATCTGTTCTCTTTCATTTTTTTTCGCTGCAGAGCACAAGCTGGAATGCTCGGTGTGCCGGACACTTCCTACATACTCTCCGTTCCCGAGGAGATTATCCTCAAGATCCTAGGGGATGGTGACTGCCATACAATTTTGGCCTGCAAGCGTGTAAGTTATATGCTTATGACTCCCATTCATACTTCTCTGAACATATGGATATCAGACTTGCAGGCGTATGTACGACGTCATCTCCCGATCTGCCAGTCTACGCTATTCGCTCGAGCTGGCAGCCAATGGGATGAAACAAGGGTCTTATTCGTGCCTTGGGAAAATGCAGTGCTTGGAAATGCTCGCAGCACATGGGACGGCTTGGCGCACGCTGTCATGGTCGGAAAATGCACCAGTGGACGTGCCTGTTGGTTGGGGAGAGCCAGTCTCTGTGTCTGGGAACTTTATTTGCTTCCGCTCGAAGCAGAACGTGCCCTACGAACAACTCCTCCTACTCCGTGTGCCGTCAAAACTGCGCGGTGTAACAATGAAATATTGGAGGCTGCAGTTTCCGTACGATGTAAAGGACGTTTGCATCGACTCTGGTCAGGATTTACTTATTTACCAGTGCGGGTATGTCAGGTCTGTCGTGTGCCCCTCCATCCTTACCACTACCCTGCTTCAGGATCAAATCTTTTTATGTTTGTTCCCTTCTGAGCGGGGAGCGCCATCCTCTGGCACATCATGTTGGTATCTTCAACGCTACTAACAGTTGGCGATACCGCATGGGGAGCATGCGCATCTGTGGTGACAGCTTTGCCGTTGCATCTGAGCAAGGACTGTACATATCCGTCTGGAACTGGAAGTCTGGCCAGCACGTATCAGACTTTGTGAGTTCTTTCTTCTAAACGAAACCACATCTCATCCACATGACCACGAGTCAGATGGCCTCGCTGCAGTCGTCTGTCTTCACCTTTCTCGATCAAAATTTCATCCTCTTTCCCAGTTCGATTGGTGACGGTCTTTATGTATATGACATCCGTGCCATGCCCCCGATCAACACGAGGAAACAAAAGTTGAAGGGAACACATTGTTTCGAGACTTCCATCCCTCACTTCTTGGGCAACGAAGCAGACTGTAGCATCGACCTCACTAGTAACTCGCTCGCAACAGGTGCAAGCGCAGCGGTGGGCTCCTTTTACGCAGACCCTGATGACCGCATGATCTCGCTGCGAATTACCAACCCGGTAGGCGCGCACGCAAATTGGAGGCAGGAGCATCACGAGATGCACGTGCGCGCACAGTTGCTGGTCACGTGGACGAAAATGCATCCAGCCCCACCGAATGCATGTGTCGTTGTCCCGTGGTCGGTATGGGCCCCTGCTGCCGCCCGCATGGTCGTGCAACGCATAGACGACGACGACGCGGCGTATATGTGTCCATCTCAGTCCAGGTTTTCTGGTTGCGGAATGCGAATAGCCTCGTCACCATTTGTACGGAAGGACGGTACATTCGTAGTCACCATCACGGACTATCATCCTGTTCGCGTCTTTCGTGGCCGCAGGCAGAATGTTTTACGTCGCACCGATACTTTCCCAGCAGACGTGGAGGCTACATTCGGGAACAAGGCTATAACTACCAATGTCGAACTAGACAAACACAGAGTCCAGGCTGGCGCGTATCCCAGGTTCCGATCCAAGAGTCTGCCCCTCCCAACAGTGCGTGTCCTGTTTACACCCTCAATATATAACCCACGCTTTTCCCAACTCAGTATTTTGGCACACCCGACATTCATACTACGTCAATGATGGAGTCAATCAAAGACTTTCTCCTACTTCGATGGTATGGTCCCCATCAGAAACCGGAGAATGTACCGTGCACTACGTGTGCGCCTCAAATCAAGGTGAAAAAACTACGATATCTTGAAAAGGATCTTCCGCTCCCGAAAGAATTCCGGTTCAACCCTTCACAAACCATTTTCAATGTGTTGTGCGAAGATGCAGTCGTGTTTTACACAGTGCGTCGCCCTCCACTGCAGGCAGTAGGACCTCACGGATCTTTCCATGTATTAGCTCTCCCCCGAAAGCAACACAATTCAATACGCGCATTGGTATACATTTTGAATTCAAAGAACGAAGATTTATTCTATTAAATCACACCCGAAGATAATCGGGAACTATTGGTTGACACCTCACACGTACACACTGTCCCAATTTTTTTTTGGAGAGCTGACCCGAGTTCTATCTATCCACCGCATATGTTAGCTACAGTGCGCCCAATCCCGGTTCGAGCGATTCACCTTCCCTCCTCATATCCATTCACATGTTCCTTTACCTCTTCCTGAAGTGGTTTTCCGTAAACTCTACATCGGGCCTCTCTGACGTCTCCGCTCCGCTGGAATCCTCATGTAGCGCGCATATACCTTCGAATGCCCAACCTGAGTCAGCACAATGCGGCGTCATTGAATGGGTCGTGTGGGCATCTGATGGGCCTCACTCGATCTGACGGCGAAAACCATTTGAGGCTCATGCATCCTCCATCGGCCGAGATGACAAGAGCCTCGCAGTGGAATAGTGACCGACATAAAAAATGGCAATGGCTCCTGGGCGACTGCGGTAGCATCGGCTGTAAGGATCGCTGGCAGTAATGCTGCAAGAGATGCTTATTCACCCGTGGGTGATTGGGCGGGCAGAAGAAGTGGGGCGACTAGTAACCTTAGTTGGACAGGCCTACGTTACCCAAACCTCCGGCCTCCGTGTTGATTTACCCTGACTGTCATGGTGTTCTTGTGATCGTACTCATATGATGTGTGCGGCGAGAGGGAGGCAGGATAGGCAGAGTCTAGACGTTCAAAACAAGGACAAGGACCAAACCACAAAGCTTGTAAGAGTGTCCGTAAGTGGACAAGAACCCGTGTAAACCGGTGGCCTTCGCGGATTCCGAACGAGGTTGCTTTAAGTGGAATGTCAGAGGCGCAGCAAGGGTGAACATCTTCCCGGGTGTGATGGGGTTGCCGTGGAGCCGATCGGCGCCCACGACTTAAGGTAAATGAATTCGCAAGGGGGTAACACAATTGCAACCCTAGGAGCGTGGGAATCCCCAGTCCGTAGAGCTGGGTCATTCGCGCCAAACGCGGTCACGGCGATTAGGTGCCGCGGTGATCTTGGGGGTTGATTTTGGTCACATGCATCATTATCCCATCTATTAACTTTCCCCATTGTATATCATACAGTGATTCTTCTTCGTCGGTTTAGCAACGGGGGCAAGAGCCACCTTAGATAGACCAATGCCTCAGGCCTCATGTTTTATCAGCGCATTTAGCCAATCTGTTCGTGGTTTTCGGTTCCCACGGGAAATAATCCCACTCCGAGTCACTGTCGACCATTGATTGCGACGTGATGTTCTCTTGTCCCCCTTATGGCCTTCTGAGGTTTACTCTATATCATTGGGGATCTCTCGAAAAGGTTCTGCTGTAGCACTTTCCCCCTTTCCCTTTCGTGCAGGCCCATAACCCCTCCTGTCATTCCCATGGCTTTGTCCATTAGCACGACCTCCCCTACCTCTAACTTCGAAGCGCTGTTCGATGCCGCGTTGACCAAGTACACTAAAAGGACTGGGAAAGGCCTCTCCGACCATCCACTCACGGCCATGCTCGACCGCTGCAGTTCCCCCGATAACGTCTTGGCCATATTCGAAGAGCAAGCCAAGGCCTTCGACGAATTCAGGAACGGCGACCCAAAATTGATCAAATGGCTTACGCCAATCGTCAATGGCTTACACGCTCTCTGCACCAATGCAGCCGTGGAGGAGACCGCCTGTGTCGTAAGTCCGCACCGACGCTCTGTCGTCTTCCCCTTTCCGTGTACTCAAACGCAGTGTTGTTAGTTGTATCCACCAGCAAAGGCAGTTTTGTCTGGCATCGGGGTCCTTCTCTCTGTATGCTTCTCCATCACTGCTCAAACCGACTCCTAATGTCTGGGTCTGTTAGACGGCCAAATATGTGAGGTCGAGCTACGAATCCTTGGTTGACATCTTCGAATGTGTCGAAAATTTTCTCCGGCGTCTCAAGATCTACACCGAGGTTCCACCCACCGACGCAATGACCGATATACTCTGCAAGATCATGGTAGAACTTTTGTCTGTCCTCGCTCTCGCAACTAAACAAATAAACCAAGGACGATTCAGTAAGTCTATGCTTCCTGACAATTCATTCACGGCTCACGTGAGTTGCCGCAGAGAAATACGCGAAGAAATTGCTGGGGGAACGAGACATTGACGTGGTACTACAAAGACTAGACCGTCTCACCATGGAGGAGTCTCGGGCTACAGTTACGCAGACGCTCGACGTCGTCCACGGTCTGGTCAGAAATATGGAAGTCGTAATGGAAGGTCAGCATTTCCTGTTCGTATCAATGAGTTCATGATACTAAGCACTACTCCTGTTAGATGGCAAGACATCAACGGACGACATGCGACATGCCTTAGGTCCGTCTGCTTGACATACCGGTCAGAGTAGGATCTCTTAGATTGATCGCTAGTCGTCATGCAAGAACTCGCAGTCAGAATAAACAAGATGGAGCGTTCGTATACCTCTCTTACTACCTCCGCTAGGCTCTGAAGCTGACTTTATTGCACAGGTGACAAGTTACAACGGAGATTTCGACGCTGGTTGTCTGCCGCAGATCCATCCACAAACCATAACATTGCTCGCAAAGCCCATCATAGAGGCACGGCCGCTTGGTTTACTGAAGGCGAAACCTTTCAAAAGTGGAAAGCGACTGGCTCGATCTTATGGATACATGGCAAACGTGGGGATCTCTCTAGCACGCGTACTTATTAGCACTGATGGTTTTTTTTCTCGGTATTCTAGCGGGCTCGGGAAAGAGTGTTCTTTGGTATGTGTCGTCACTGTGTCCTCAAAAGTGGTGTACTCATCTTGCTAACTAGCTCAACGATCATCGAAGACATCCAGGTCTTGTGTCACGCTGGATTGGCTACCCTCGCATACTTCTATTTTGATTTCCGGGACGCCGCCAAACAAAATGCCCGGAGCCTTTTGTCTTCTATTCTCATCCAGTTGAGCAATGAATCCGATCATTTCACTGAAATTCTCTCCGGTCTTTATTCGACCCACGGAGATGGCTTCCGACAGCCCACTCAGGACGCGCTCATGCAGTGTTTGAAGAACATGCTCCGACTTCCGAGGCAAGGCGCACTCTATGTCATCATCGATGCCCTGGATGAATCTCCAAATACCTCCGGCCTGATGTCTCATCGGGCAGAAGTGCTCGGAGTCGTCCAGGAGCTTGTCGAATTGGGCCTCCCATACCTCCATATATACGTCACAAGTAGACCCGAGATAGACATCAGAGATGTTCTCGAGCCCTTGACGAAACATGTATCTCTTCATGATCAAGCTGGACAAAACCAAGACATTGTCAACTACGTCAGCTCAGTGGTTCTCTCACACCCAAAAATGCGGAAGTGGCGAGAAGAAGACAAGAAATTGGTCATTGAGACTCTCACGCAAAGGGCCGACGGAATGTACGTCAGTCTTAGCGATTGTCCATTATTTCTCCCTCACATACAATCGTTCAGGTTCCGTTGGGTCTATTGCCAGCTAGAGACACTTTCTCGCAGTTTTCCACAAAGAATTCGAAGTGTTTTGGATAACTTGCCAAAGACGCTAGATGAGACCTACGAACGGACCTTGCAAGGCATCGACGAGGAGAAGTGGGATTATGCCCATCGTTTATTTCAGTGCCTCGTCGTATCCGTCCGCCCGCTCCACGTCGAGGAGCTTGCCGAGGTCCTAGCGGTTCAGCCTGACGACGAACACATTCCCCGATTCGATCCTGATTGGCGCCCGGAGAATGCAAAGGAAGCCGTGTTCTCCGCATGCTCTACTTTGATCACGGTTGTCAACATCGATGGCGAAGAAGTGGTACAATTTTCCCACTTTTCTGTCAAAGAATTCCTCACCTCAAGTCGCATTGCAACATCCGATGGTGTTTCCCACTTCCACGTCATCCTACGGTCCGCGCACACGTTTCTTGCTAGGGCTTCCCTCTCCGTACTCCTCGAGCTCGGTGGCCATGTCAACAAGGGCAATGTCAAGGACTTCCCACTGGCTTCTTACGCTGCCAAGCACTGGGTCGATCACGCCCAGTTCGAGGACGTATCATCTCTTATCCAAGACGAGATGGTGTTTCTCTTCGACGAAGATAAACCTCACTTCGCAACCTGGGTTTGGATACATGACCAAGACAGACACTCCTTGCAGGCACACATGTCCGGCACTCACCCAGAGCAACCCGATGCAGGTCCCTTGTATTACGCCGCACTATGTGGTTTCAGTGTCATGGCAGAACGGCTCCTGATTACTCATCGACACGATGTCAACGCTCGCGGCGGCCAATGCGTGACTCCGTTGCATGCGTCGGTGAAAAAGGGACACCTGGAGGTCACCCAGACCCTATTAAAGAATGGCGCAAAGGTGAACGCTCTGGATGACGAAGATAGCACCCCTTTACACAAAGCATCACAGCATGGCGACCCCGAGATCGTCCGGTCGCTGCTTAAAGGGGGCGCAAATCCAAACGTGGAGAACGAGAACAACGAGACTCCCTTGTACCTGGCCTCGAGGAAGGGAAGGGTAGAGGCCGTGAGGCTCTTATTGGAGTATGGCGCAGAACCGAATCACCAAGACGAGTGGGGTTGGTCAGCATTGCGGACCGCGGCCGCAAACGGACAAGAAGACGTCGCTGAGTTGTTACTCCGCTACGGCGCAGATACGGGCTCGCGAGACGCGGATAAGAACACGCCGATACACATGGCATCGTTTAATGGGAGGGTCGGGGCCGTGCGGGTGCTCCTCGAGTTTGGCGCGGACGTGGATGCACGGGACAGGCGAGGAGGGACACCGTTGCAAGACGCAGCTCAAGATGGATTCCTGGAGGTCGTGCGGCTGTTACTGGATAATGGGGCGGACCCAAACGCACAGAAAGAAGATCACTGGCAGGCGTTGCATCTCGCCGCAGGAAACGGACACCTGGAGGTCGTGGAGCTGTTGGTGAAGTATGGCGGGGATTTGCACGCGCAGAACGGGGAGGGGGAGACACCTCTCCAGGTGGCATTGAGAGAAAATAACCCACAGGTCGCGCAATTGTTGAAGGAGTG
>Ga0307510_10005142_pt1 | contig 15548 bp, 8 predicted proteins | sample 12_EM_MG_FD_207224 | JGI IMG/M metagenome (GOLD analysis project Ga0307510, IMG submission 207224) | Populus trichocarpa ectomycorrhiza microbial communities from riparian zone in the Pacific Northwest, United States - 12_EM | ecosystem: Host-associated > Plants > Roots > Unclassified | place...
AACAACCAAAGAAACTTGCTTCACCTTCTTCATCAAACGGAAAAGATTATTATAGCAACCAAAGAAAACATGAAGTCCCATTTCAATATGGTTTCCACGTCTATCAACAAATGAACCCACTTTACCACCAATGAAAGACCTTGAATCGTATATGTCCACCTGATAAAAAAAATAACATCTATCTTCAGTTTACATTATAACATAAAACCATTAAATTACAACAATTCAAACTTTCTAGGAAATAGATGTCAAGTTTGCTCTTAACTATAAATAAGTTTGAAATATGCAATCCACAAGCTTGCATTTTTTTCGAGTTTCAATAAGGTCAAGATGATCAGATGACCACGCAAGACAAAGCAGAAAAAGCAAATACCTCATGGCCTTGATCCAATAGCTCCACTGCAGTTGACATGCCTGCCAACCCAGCTCCAATAATAGCCACCTTCAGCTTTGGCCCCCTATAATGTTCAGGTTCTGGTGGAAATAACCCCTTCGGAGCTGGGAATCATACAATTCAATGCATGGCCAGCGAGAGAAAAATGTCATCTTACACATCTTACTGACCTTTAAATAAATAAAAAGGCAGTACTTTTGTCACACATAATGAGGCATCATAACATATGCATTTGATCTGATGAAAATCTTTATTAGACAACAGTCACCCATTTATAATTTATTCATAGCAGCTGAATGACAGAATTAAATTTCAATTATACATTTACAATAGTACTGCCTCAAAATTCAAAAATTCAGAGCTAATTAAACAAACTCAACAGGAAACACCATCAAAAATTAAAAATCACCATACCAACAATATAAAAAGGGATGAAAAGTCTCAATCTTTAAACCAAAAGAAAGCCTAGATAGAAAAAAAAAAATGCACAAAAAATAAGTAAACAATACAATTCAAAGCAAAAAAAAAAGTAATCTTTGAGGGATTACCATTAACACTCATATCAGATACGTTTGTTTCCAAAGAATCCAAAGCAGACCGAACTGTAAACAACCTTTGATTCCTGAACCCCACCTGAACCAATGACCGCCTACGACCAACACCACCAGAGAACAATAACCCTGGTGGGCTAGTCTCGCTTCTAGTTCCAGTAACAGATTTTGCAGGGAAAAGAATCAAAGAAGCCATGATTCTCTTCACTGCTCAGTCAGGAATTCAAGAAAATTCTTCACCTCTTTCTCTTCTTTCTTTGAATTATTTGATATAAACCAAAAGACAACAAGTCTTGCTTGGCAGAGAGAGAGAGAGAGAGAGAGTACAAGTAAAACAAAGCAAGAAAACGTGAAGTCTTCCTCTATAGTGATAGAGCGTCGTGTGTCAACAGAAAGCACGGATTTTTAACAGGACCAACCACATTTATAGTAAACGTAAACAAAGAAGGAGTGAAGGGCATCTCGCGTGGAGGGAGAGAAGATGCTTTGGTAGGAGAAATTTGTCAGGTATTTAGGCATGAAGAGGTTGATTTTGTTAATTGATATGTGTGGAGAGGTTATTTTTTAAAATATTTAAAAAATATATATTTTTTATATTAAAATATTAAAATAATTTATAAATAATAAAAATAATAAAATAAAAACAATTATTTTTATAAAAAAATAGGTTAACCGCATCTCTAGGTTGTCGCTAATATATGTTAGGCTAGGCTGTTAGAATTTGGATGTTATCCTGTCATGTAATGTCATATCCTGTAATTAATTTAAAATTATGATAAAAATTATTTTTAAAAATATATTTTTTACTTGAAATAATATATGTTTTTAATTTTTTAAATTTATTTTTTATATTATTATATCAAAATGATCTAAAAACTCTAAAAAATATAGATTAAAAACTAGAAAAAATTAAAAAAAATTAAAAACATGATTAAATCACAATATCAAACATGATCTAAATTAGTAGTAGGTGGCTTACAGGTTGGTTGGTTGTTTGTGTTGTTTACAGGTTGTTTGGTAAAAAATTTAATTATATTTTTTATTTTAAATTAATTTTTTTAATATTTTTAGATTATTTTGATGTGTTGATATAAAAAATTAAATTTAAAAAATATATATTATTTTTATATTTTTTTCAAACAAAAAATATTTTAAAAAACAATTGTTACTATGCTCTCAAACACTCTTTTCATTATCGTTGGTAAATTCACATTTTTTGTCCAAGCATAAACACTCGTGTTAATAAAAGAAATCACTTTTTTATTTTAAAAAAAATAATATTAAATAATAAAATTAAAAAAACAATAAAGTAAAAAACAATACTGGGTCATATCAACTTTTCAAACTTTTAACCCGGATTATTAGACTAAAAATACCTTACATGAAAAAACAGTACAGCTCAATCCTCAGCAAATATAACATTGAATGATGAATTATATTATTATTAGTATCTATAGTAATACTATTAGTATTAGTATTAATATGTTAATAATATTATTATTACTGCTATTATTATTATTATTACCATTACCATCACTATTATTACATTTATTGTTATTATTATAACTATTATCATCATCATTATTTTTATTGAAAAAATATAAATTATAAATTTGATTTGAATGATAAAATTTAAAACCATAAAAAATTTCATAAAAAGACTAAGAAATAAATAAGAAATAAAAAAATGACCAAATTAAAAAAATTAAAATTAAATTTGAAAGATTAAATTGGAAATAAATAAAACTTTAACAAAAATCAAAATCAAAATCAAAATGAATGAATCAGAAGCACTAATAACAATGAGGACTAAATTTCATTTTTCAAGATATGAGAGTGAGATGAAGGGGAAAAATAAAGGTTAACCGATGATAAATTATCTAACATAAGCTGACACGTACCATATAATAAAAAATAGACACAACAAAAAATTAAATGAGATAATAGAAATATATTTTCTACCACCAGAAGATGCCAGATATGCCGCTCAAATAGTGTGGCGTCTTCTATGCTTGACATATGCTTTAACTTTTTAATTGAAATAATATTAATTAAATGTGAAATGATAGTATTATCCAAATCAATAATTATAAAAATAAAAATAAAACCCAACATAAAAAGATTTAATACCCTTATTCCATGACTTAAATTTTTTGGCCTCAATGATATATACGTAATTTAACTGTATATAAACAAATGACAAGACTTACATGTCTCTGCTCAACAGTGTTGGTATTTTTTACATGGGAGCATTTTAATTACTTTACTGCTTATTAAAATCTAAAAAGATAAAATACTCATAAACAAACCTATAATAATTAATACGTAGTGCGAAAAGATATAAATGTTATTTGTTCGAAGGCAAACAATTTTAAAAAAGAAGAAGCTATAGATGTCATTTCACTGTTACGAAATGTTTCTATAAAACACAGTGAAATCATCTTCCCCTTTGTTATTTTTTTTTATTTTATATTATGAGATGGTAACAGTAATGTATACTAAAATATTAAAAAATATAATTTTAAGGGGTGTAGCTCAATTGATCACGTTTTATATTTGTTTTTCAGAGGTTATCAGTTCGAGTCCTACAAATCTCAGGATCATTAAAAACTTATATAATCATTAATTTTAAAGTTCGTAAAATTAATTAAAATATGTATAAATTAATCCGAACTCCATTCTATTTGTATTTAGTTTAGTTTTGATAGAAGAGTCCGGATTACTTTTTGCTAACCATAAAAAAAAAAAGAAAAAAAAAACATCTAATAATTGCGTCATTCCGAATTTCAAATTTTGTTAAGAGTACAAGAACATTAGTTTTACTGATAATTCAAGTTATTCAGATAAATCTTCGTTTTCCAACAAGTAAGTCGTTATATCTATGTTCATGTTACATTGATTCTATATGTCACAATATTATAATTCTTTTTATAAAAAATAATTGCTAAAATATTTTATATAATAATGATAAATAATATTTTTTTTTAGAAGGCAACTTCTAATACAACTTCAATATCAATTGATATTGACGCAGGTAAGAAAAAATATAACAAAATTTATTATACGTTAAAAGCTTTTAAAACAAAAAATATTATAATTATGAAAAAGTACTTAAAATATTTCATTTTTACTTGTTAAAAGAATTTTTTATATATAAAAAAAACTAAAACATAACAATTTAACCCAAACTCATGTGTTTGAGAGTTTGAGAGTGTGGTTATGATTGTTTTTTACTTGAAAATATATTAAAATAATATTTTTTTAATTTTTTAAAAAATTATTTTTAATATCAGGGCATCAAAATAATTTAAAAATATCAAAAAAATTTTAATTTAAAATAAAAAAATAAAAAAATTATTTTTTTAAAAATACTTAAAAAAAATAAAATAATAAGGCTTCGAGGTATACGAGATGGCTCAAGCCGAACTTCTTTAACCATCAATAAGCACTCAGCGAATGAGCTTTTTTATATCAAGAACTAGCCATCCCATTTCACTACGAGGGCAGGAATTCCAGCCCATGGCCTTTGTAGAAAAAACAAATTGTTAGGGCCGACGTTAGGGCCCATATAGCTATGGGGCCCAATATTTCCTACAATATATGGTTTCATCCTTGTATTTAATGATTAATTCAATATGGTCCTCCCAGGTTCTCAATTGTTTTTCAAAAAAATGATATCTAGATGTTACAAATATGTTTTTTTAAAATAATAATTTAGATTATACTGACCGGGTTTAATAAATTTTTTTATTTTAATTAAATGATAAAAAAGAGAGATAATGATAGTAAACATATAATTTTTTTATTTTATGAAAAAATAGTTATTTTATATAAAAAAATAAAAAAATTAATTTATCAGAATCAATTTGATAAATAATGAATGAATTTTGTACACCATTTGCAAGGCCATTGACTTTTATATAAAATGGAAGAAGCATTATTATATTATTCCATTGTTTTGTATCTTAGTCTCCAGGAAACCGTATCTCTTTTAGGTTTTGTTAATTCAACTAATAGTTATATTAACCTGAAAAACGTAAAAACCAACACTGCGACCTACTCAGTAGTACTGCTTTATATTGCGTTTTTTTTTTTTTTTTTTTGGGTATGGATGCTTCAAATATCCAAGAAAGTAATTCACTAATATTAGAATTACCTTCTAATATAATTTGATAAACTAATTTTTTATGCTTTTTTATAGAAAAAAACTGAAAAAACGAGAAAGGAATTAGCTCAGATGGCTAAGCATTCATCTAAAAAGATGCTAATGGTGGGCAACATTATCACAGCTCCACTAGGCCACTGGTGCTTGTTATAGTTTCTGTTCCGCATAAGTGTATGGTATACCTTCATAGGGAGGAACCATTGATGAACTATCTCTAGCAAATGTTTCTTCAGTTTTTCAAGTATTTGATATTCTATTTATTTGATATACATTAAAAACCATTGATGAACTATCTCCACTTGACTTAAAATCTTTGATAGTTTTTTGTGACTGTGGTAATGATTAATTTTTAATGTAATTTTTGTTTGAAAATATATTAAAATAATATATACTTTTTAGTTTTTAAAATTTATTTGATATCAACTTATCAAAATGATACAAAATTATAAAAAAATAGTTGATAAAGAAAACATTCAAAAGTACTTTTGCAATTTTCACGTGATAAATGTGAACTACAATGTTCTGCTTCATCTTTTATATGAGTGTCGGTTGGCACCGTGCAAAAGTCTATACACTGCATTATGATGAATATTGGTGCACGGCGTGGCTGCTGCAGGTTCAACTTTCTATTGATTATTATTTCATAATATAAATAATTGAAACATTTGAGATAGGGAGACGTGTCCTTTGTTCTTTAACTTACTTGAAAAACTATTTTATGTTTTTATTTTTTTAACTGAAAATGTTTTTATCTCTTATTTATTTTATTTTGGAATACTAACATACCGCAAGTTAAGAGTTCTCAATTATTAACATTACAACTTTTTAGAAACTTTGCAGAAATTATCCCTGATTGATTGGTTGCTGGGGAAGGCAATAACCCCCATTGCTCATCGTTTGGATGTTAGAGGAGGTGTCTGGGAATCTACTAATATAGACCAGAGAACATGAACATCTTCATACTGGCAGGACTTGACGTCTTCGTGCAGAATGTTTATATCTTCAGCTGAGAAACAAAGAGGCACAGTACAGTCATTAAATATGGAGGATTGAGTACTAACTAGTATTCAGTGATCACAACAAGAAGAAAACCCCATGATTATTAATCTACCAGGCAATGTGAAGATATCGATATCGTAAGCAATCATGTGTGATCTATATGCTTTTCAGAAAATGTCTGGCTGCAAATCCAGCATAAATAATGGAGCCACAAATCTTGTAGATCATCTCAATGTGCTTCATGATCAGAATTCACAACTACTTACACAGGCACGGAGTCCACGGTTTGTCAACTGTCCTTGATCGGTAATTTAAAATGTTTAGTGCATTCTCGTGTTTCAAATAATCTATGGTTCAAACAGGCAATTATAAGATAAGAAATCTTGAAGAAGCAACATGTAAAACTTGAGGCTAATATGCCTTGAAGAGAAAAGGTGATGATGAAAGAGAGTTATGAGCCATGTACTGTGATGCTTAAAATTTGTCAAAGGGAACCAATAATGCAGTAGTGTATGGCTATGTATATAAGCAAAGACTGGGAATGAATGGCAAACAACATAAGAAAATCAGATCAACAAGGCTTAGAGATGCAGTCTAGAATAAGTACGTACTCTTCTTATGAGTTGTTGAATGCTTGCGAAACCACAGCTTCTTCAAGGGAGAAAAGAGGGATTGCAGCCACCCCATTTGACTATTTCATGGAGGTGAAAACCAACGAAACATATAGAGGATCGAGAAGAAATCAGAGAGAGAGAGAGAGAGACGTCTGCCTAGTTTGCTTATACAAAAGTGAATTCAGAACACCATGTATCTAACACTGTATCTAACACTCAAGCATCCTCTTGCAGCAGCAGGCTATATACATGCTAAGAATACATTTCCGATAGCCTGTGGCTGCTCTGTCTCAACAAAGCAAATTTTCCAATAGTAAGAGGAGAGAGTTCCATCCTCAGACAACTACAAGACCCCTTTCTATAGCACTCTTCAATATGTACTGTTTAATTTCGTACTCGTATAATTCATATAAATTGTCGGTACCTTTTCTTGTCAAAAGATGGCCACCAAACTTGTCGGGCTGCTGCTTTCACTTTTACATGAAATTATGTACAAAAATCATGCCCACGTCACTTGAGCTACAGCCCGATTTTATGTAATTAGTTTGATCTAATTATGATAACCACGTCCACTAATCATGAATTACTATTGAGCAAGAGTTAAAATTAAGTATTCAAAATCTAATGATCTGTGCTAGTGCCCAGATTTTATATAATTAGTTTGATCTTATTAATTATTACTATGAAGTTTAGCGATCTTGTTGAACAACTAGTAGCACCAATACAAAGGGGATGGGAGACATGTATCACTATCTTGAGTCAGTGATCAGCTGGATTCTCTTACCACAGAAAAGAACAGTTGAAATGTAAGTGAGCATACTGTTCTATTGCAAAGCTTCCCTTGATCGTTCTTATCCATATGTTGTATCCTGCCGACCCCTCATTTTTTCCACATTCTAAAAATCATCCTTTTCTAGTTTATATATGTGCATGGCAGAGTATTCATATAGAGATTAGAGTCATCAAATGCTTGCACGTTGATGCAGAAGCTTTGCCTTTGAATCTTCATGCCATCTCAAACTTATGGAGATTTTGAACAAAAATTTTCATAGGTTTGATATTTATATTTAAAGATAATATTTAAATCTCAATGATTATTTTGAAAAATGACAAAAACAAAATGGTCAAGAAAAGAAAGTAAATAAATTTTTTTAAAAAAAAAACTAATGGTAGGCGGAGAATAATGGGCAATAGTGCTACCCACTGATAAAGCAAAAAAAAGTTTAAAACTCAACACACGAAAATGTTTGCTAAAAAATGAGAAACTTTATTGATAATATAAAATCAACCAATAAAAAGTATAAATAGAAATACAATTAAACAATTATGGAAATAAATTACAATTTTCAATTATTCAAAATCCTTGATTTATGGTATTTGATTTTTTTCTATAATTGGATTGCAATCCAAAATATACATTTGTTTCCCCACATGCAGGAAGCTCTTTAGTTTAGGCAAATTGTTTCAAGTTTCTGCCGTTTCTCGAAGGCTACAAAGATTTCTTAGAATCACTTATGTGGTAAATTTGCGTGCCAGGACCAAACTGGCAAAGCATTCAAATAAGAAAACACAAGAACTTCTTCAGGTTTTTGAATTACGTTTCTTCTATAATTTGGTCAAAATGCTCATCTCCTGGACTCTTTCTCAAGGAGGTCGGTGCTGGCTTCTGTGAAGATATGCAGACAGCAGAGTACTTTTTGGTTGATAAGTCAACCGATAAGTGCTGCTGGAAAACTCCAATTCCTTCAACCACCACCACTCCCCATCAAGCGTAATCAACTCTTTTTCTGCTTTAACGCGTGGTCCATCTCAAATTCACAACCTCTCTTTCCAGGCTAGTCTTCACAGCATTTACCTTTTGACATAGTTTACAAAATTTCCTTTCGACATGTGCCTACCATGCTTCTCAAAGGCATTAGAATGGTTGACAGCATTAACATTGACTGAAGTTTTAATAAATGATATAATTTTTCCTCTTCTTATCGATGTTACTATACATTCCATGCCCCCATAAAAGAGCTCCTCGATTCTAAAATGTCAAACGATTAACAATTACATGAAGGAAATATTGGGACTTTTCTGATAGAATGAAAAAGCTTGCAGCTCCGAAGTTGTAAAGAGGAAACTATAATAGCAAACCAATAGGCAGAGTATGTAGATTATATTACTGCGCAGATTATAACCAAGACAAATAGCAGTGCAGCGGCTCCAAGAATCAAACAGAAGGTCCAGCACACCTTCTTGATTAAACTTGTTGAAATAGAAGAACCAGAATTCTTGAACTGCTTATCCACAAAATTTAAGAGAAAATATCAATGATGATGATAATACGACAAGAAAATAATGGAGATTTGAACGGTAGAACACCCTCGAATGAATATTCAAGAAATGTACCTGCACTTGATCTTGGGTTGTATCCTCTGACTGCAAGGAGGAGCAGAACCAGCATGAAAGTGTCAAAAGCCTAATGAGAAGAGAATATTAGGAACATCTAATTGTGTATTTAAATACTTACAGTAAGCAGCGTGAGCAGATCTGGATCGAATTTGGAGTGCAACTTCCTTTTCTGATCTGCAGGACACCATGGATATGTTAGCTAAAATATTTTCCATTTCGCCATTTTGTTTTCTTTAAGGCACAAAAAGCAAGACCTCTCAAGCATCAAAATCGCCAACTTTGTGCACGCTAGTGTGTAGTGTGTGTTCTGTTGGGATTTTTAAAATTAACACAGCAAAGTGGAAGTTATTGTGATGTGTCTCGGCAGTCCGCAAGCTGAACTTGAAAGCTACTGACGAGGAGAATAAATCTACTCCTAAAGGTTAAATAGTTTGTGGTGATTCAAGCCTGATCTTGCAAAATACCTACCATATCTGGGTTTTGGGTCACTGGCAAGTGCTACAAATCCACTTAAGACAATGTATGAAGGAAGCTTAATGGATCAAATGATTGGATAAACTCCAGAGCGTACCATGCCAACTCTTTCCTCATAAATCTGATCATAGATGCCACTATATTTAGAGTACCTTTTTGGGTGCCCCAGTTTTGTTGTGAAGGAATCCAAGGCTAAGGTTAAATCATTTACAGTAAAAGAAATAACCAGGTAATAACACTAAGTTTTCGGTATGTTTATTCTCACTGAAGTTGCAGAATAGCAATGCTGTGACATGAGATTTATATGCTTGACCACATACATTAAATTTTAAAGTATTACCTTGATCAAGGCTGTTGGTTGTTCTACTGGTTCCAGTGGTAGTTGAAACCAGAAAACCTCCTGCCCTGTATGCACATACCAAGATCAAACCAATTTAAGATTGATCCTTACTTTTCTGCAGCTAACATTCAAGAGGAATGAGGACGTGAAACCAACTGTACCTCTTTGTTGATGTATAGAGACGGAGAGCCAGTGCTCGTGTTCTTAGCTGTAAATCCGATATCATTTTCCATCGAAATTCCGAATCTTCTATAGTTCTGTAAAACCACTGCTGCAACAGATTATTTACTTTTATGGAAGCTTATTGAGTACTAGATTGATGAATGCTTTCAAGTGTTACACAGATTACAGCAATTTATGTTGGGAAAAACTGAAAAGTCTTTTCAGTTCAAACCCACTAATAATTGCTGATTTCCCTTCCATTTGACTCATGAGATCCATGATTTTTTTTTTTCATTTTAAATGCTAATTCATTTTACAAAAGTGTAATTCACAGAAACTCAAATTACAAAAAGGCAACAAGAAAATAGGACTAATCGCTCAATGATACAGTGAAGTATATCAAGCATCAGAAGACGAACACTTGAGAAATTGAAGATGGAAGATCAATAAACAGCAGTAAAACACTAGCAGAAACAGAAATTATTGACTGTTTCAAAATAAAGTAGAGAAACACTCATAAGGGCAAGATGTGAAAGATATGGAACATACAATGCAGGCTTTGAAGGTGGGTTATGAAGGAGTGATTCAAGGCGATCAAGCTTGACTCCAGCTTCAATTAGCTTCGATTGAGCAATGTCTCTGAGCCTATTTTCTTCGGCTAAGTCTTTGTTCTTTATTCTGCTTTCTATGTCCTCCACCAACTTTGTTGCCTCTTGTGCTTCCCTTATCCATGCATCCATAACTAGACAGCACTCATGATTCATCATCTCTCTCTCTCCCTAGACACCAAACTAAATCCCCTCCCTCTCTCTAAGCTGCAAACAACATATAAAGAAACAAAAATGAAGTACGCAAGAAAGTGAACCATAAAACAGAATTCGATCTTAGCTACCTACCAAAACCACCTATCCCTCTCTCTTAAAGAACAAAACAACAAGAAAGGTGCCTGGTTTGAGGAAAAACTTTAAAATTTCAGTTGTCATAGACAATGTGACATTGTTAATGAAGACAAGCAATGGAGTTTAACAAGATATGGTTGTCCAGATAAGATGGTCCAACGATGGAAATTATCTTCGTCTTGAAGGCGTTTTCTGAAAGTGAATTTTAAACTGTTTTTTATTAAAATTTATTTTTTTTAATTATAAATTATATTTTTACATCATTTTTATATATTAATATAAAAAATAAATTTAAATAAAAAATATTTTAAAAACAATCAATACTAAAATCTCAAACAACATCCAAACCATATTTTCAACAACATTTTTTCTTGCTAAATTAGATATACATGGCAAGTGCATGTGGTATCTAATAATTGTTTTTCCTTATATTTATTAAAACCAACTCTACTTGGGATCCATTCCACCAACCCCAATAGTATTCGGTATTATGTTTCAAAAGTATTTTTGAAAAAAATTGAAAATTTTTTATTTTGCTTTAAATTAATATGTTTTTTATGTTTTCAGATCATTTTGATGTGCTGATGTCAAAATTAATTTTTAAAAAATAAAAAAATATTATTTTAATGTGTTTTGAAATGAAAAGCAATCGCAACCACACTCCCAAACACGAAATGTCCAAAAAAATTCAATATAAAACTAATCAGATTAACTTGAAATTACAGGTGAACCATTAAACCAATCAAAACGTAATTTCATTCTGAAAAGAATTTTAAAATAATTTTATTTTAATTTTAATATAAATGAGACATTGTTATTTTTATTGTTCTATGTCAATCTACCCGGTCCATGACCCAAGCTTTAGTCTAGCATTGTTTCATTGCTATGGTTTTCTTTTCTTTTTTGCATATATTTTAATGATGAGAGCATTGTATATTATATGGAAAAACATTAATGATTATATTAACCTAAATAAAAAATATCATTTTATTTTTTAAAATAGTTTAAATAAAACTCAATCCAAATCAATATATCATCAAATTAACTCGCTAAATCATACAGGTTTTATAATTATAATATCATATAACCCAAACTTATTATATCATGCAATAAAGTGGGTCTATTTATCATTGAAATTATATATCATAAATAACATTTTCTTTCTTTTATTAAAAATATATTATACAAACAACCAGCATTAAGAAAAAAGCAAATGATCACGCCAGGAAATGTGATAGGGCTCAAAATTGGGCTCAAATCGAAAAGCTTACCCCATCCATCCATGGATCTAGCCCAGGAAATGTGGCCCAAAGATAACAAGTCGAAAAGGGACCCTTAAAGTAGTCACTGTGTTTAGAAGGAAAAGATCAAAAGATTGGTATTCCAATGCCAAAATGTCAATCTCTGTGTTAATTTTTTAATCTTTTTTTTTTAGCTTTTAATATTTTTTTCACAAAGCTCACCTCCCAAGAAAGAAAATCATCACCATCAATCTTGTTGTTCAAGTTCCATTAGACAAGGAGATTAGGCAATCTTGCTTGGAGCTGGAGGTGTGCCCAAGATCCTTTTTTTTTATTGTTTTTCAATGGCTTTAATGTGATAATATTAAAAAGAAAATAAATTTAATAAAAATATATTTTAATGTATTTTTAAATAAAAATACTTTTGAAAATAACTAATAACAAACAAACAATTCCTCTGATGGATAAATAGGAAATTATCAAGTTGAAGATCAAGACTATAAATATACATATCCACATCAAAATGTGGAAGTATCCATGATTGCAACCTCTGCAAGAACGGAACAAAAAGATCAAAGATATGATAAAAAGTACCACAGCGAGCACAGAGAGGGCAAAAGGTTCACAAAGCACCTTGCCCTTCAGCACTCCTTTTCCTCCCCATTGTCTCGCGTGAATGTCCCACTCACTCAACCATCTGGTGCTTCCTATGCATATTTGCATGTATTTCTTTCTAAATTTATGTCTTCTTTTTTATATCCACAAACTTTATGATGTTTTAAATTTATGAGTTTTTAGATTATTAATTTTATTTTTAATAATAATTATAAAACTCGACCAAACATAATAGATTAACTTAGTGATGTTAAGGAATAATATAAATTATATCTTGAAATTTTACTTAACAGTTTAAGCTATTGGGTGTAGATGATTTTTTGACATGGTATCAGAGCCTTAATGACCAAGTGGTCACGAGTTCGAATCTCATCGTCCTCATTTATTTAATAAAAATTAAGCACAAGGTAGTATAAGTTTGTGCTATTGGATGGAGAATAATTTATATTAAAGAATAATATAAATTATATCTTGAAATTTTACCTAACAGTTTAAGCTATTGGGTGGAGATGATTTTTTGACATGGTATCAGAGCCTTGATGACCAAGTGGTCACGAGTTCGAATCTCATCATCCTCATTTATTTAATAAAAATTAAGTACAAGGTAGTATGAGTTTATGCAAGTTTCAAGTTCAAAGAGCTTTCACTTAGGACCTTACTTAACAGTTTAAAATATTATGTTAAGATAGTTATTTGACAAGTGATTCACCGACACGAAACCTAGCATGAAAAGGTTTTACGTCCAACTAATTTTTTTACTAAAATAATATCACATATAAAAAAGTACTAAAATAATTTTTTTTTTTAATAAAAGCTTAAGTCAACTTGCTGATCTATAAAAGCCTAACTGACAAACCAGATTTTAAATGGAATTGGTTATTGTAACTATGCTTTTACCTTAGGGAAAGGGATGCTTAGAGGTGCATGAACCCTAGCCTAAAGGGACAACATGGCTAAATAACTCCAATGAGGAGATTACACATAAAGTATAGTCGATGCACGATGTTTATTATATGATTTGTGTAAGAATCCATAAAGTATTTGAATAGTTAATTAAATTATTGTTCCTTCCAATGATTTCTCCAATGTTGAGTTGGTCCAATCAAACCCCATACCATGCCAATATCGAGTTACATAGACTTTATCCTATAAAAATACAGGTGCATTATGCAAACAATACGGTGACATTTGTACCTATGTTGGCTATGTTCGCTTGAAGCATGAGCACATGGTGGCCTCGATGAGCTGCTAGGCTCTTTATTTTTATTTATTTTTATTATTATTTATTGAAGTCTAGGGCTAGGAAAGCACGTAGCAAACATTACGTGGAATCCTTTTAATGTTTGCCTACATATGTTGAAGATTCTAAAGGTGACTAGCTCTCTGTTTTCATCATCACTAACATTAAATTTTAGCTGTAAATCCAAAATATTATAAGCTATCTTTTTAAAAAAAATTATTGCAATTTGAGGTAAGAAAATACCTCTTTTTTTTTTTAGAGTAGATACTGTATGAAACAGTTAGATTAATTATCTATAAAAAAAAATAGATTAATTTTCTACATATAAAAAAATATATTCAATTTTGCAAATCTAAATTATTAAAAAGAATTGTTGAGATCATGACCAATTTATAAATTTTAAAAAATAAACAGACTAAAAGATTTAAAGCCTAGAAATCAACAAGTCGAACATGGTGGTACAAGTGAATATCATGTCTCTATCCGTCCGTGAAGTACTAACTAACCACCTCAATTAACACAATAATTTGAGGTTGTGCTGTCATATCCTTAGGATGTTTTGCCTGATAGTAAAGATTATTTTTTAAAATTTATTTTTAATATTATTATATTAAAATAATTTAAAATAAATTTAGAATAAAGTTTTTTAAAAAAACAATTAGCAAAATAACTGTTCAACTGCTAATCCAAAACAAGGAATACTTTGCATTGCCCCCACACCATCAAATTCTCTATAGTAAAATACTTAATTGATCATTTTATTCTTAGGTATTGTATTAACCATTACACAATAAAATCTAGGATGCCCTTGATAAATTAAATTAAATAGTTTTAACCCCAATCAAATCAAATCAAATCATAGTAGGTGTTCACCTTTTGCTCCTAACATAAATAAAAATATGTAGCCATCAATTTCCATGATTGGATGCCAAACCAAATGCTTCGTACCTTTGAATAATAGCCTGTAAATTTTTAAACTTTGAAGACCATTAGGGCTTAGGCATGATGTAACAACGAAAGAAAAACAACGTACGTAGTCCTTGTTGATTTAAGGGACATGTTTGAATTCTAAATTATAGAGTACTAGCTGTAGTTGTAAAAAAAAAAAAAAGGAAAAAAACAGAGAGAGAGACCATGATTGGAGTAATATTTTCTTTCTTTTTTACTTACCGTAGCAATTGATTCCAAAAAAAAATTCTTTGATTTTTTTATTTTATTTTTAAGAATTCTACTACCAAACTTCATGATACTACCTCTCACTCCGGAAAAAAAAATCATCACAAGAATTACATATATATTTCAAAAACTAGAAGAAAATCTTTTTTTTTTTCCTTCGAAAGCATAGGTTCACTGATTTTCTATGAGTTGAGCATAAATTTTAATCTTTTCTTATTTATAATTTTTATCTTTTTTTTTTTTTTTACGTTGACCACTTATTCTAGAAATGAGAGAGAGTT
>Ga0307510_10005144_pt1 | contig 15547 bp, 15 predicted proteins | sample 12_EM_MG_FD_207224 | JGI IMG/M metagenome (GOLD analysis project Ga0307510, IMG submission 207224) | Populus trichocarpa ectomycorrhiza microbial communities from riparian zone in the Pacific Northwest, United States - 12_EM | ecosystem: Host-associated > Plants > Roots > Unclassified | place...
TGATTTCAAATTAAAAAAAAGAAGAAGAAGAAGAAAAATTGAAAAAACAAAGAAATTTTTTTTATTAAAAGTTTTACAAATCTTGTTTATTTACATAAAGAAAGTTCTTTTGGTCAAAGTAAAAGGTTGATATAAAAGAACCGAACTAGTATAAATTAAAAGAAAAATTGACTATTCTTTTTATATTTTTTTTTTGCTGCAGGTGTCTTGCTAAGAAAATGTGCTTTAATTTTCTGCTTTCTGCTCTTTTGTTTTCTCCTTTCTGTTTCTCTTGCTTCTCATCTCGAAAAGCATCGTATAACACAGCTGCATTACCATATAGTATATATTTCTTATGCACAAAAGACTAATGCATGCTCCACCACTCTATAAATAAGTTCAGAAAGGGGCTCCATTTTATAACAAGTAGCAAAATAATTAGATTGGTGCTTTCAAATAAACAGTGGTTAGGTTTCAAATAGCTAGGGACGAGGAGGGTGTCCTAATGCCAGATAGGATTTGTGGATTAGAGCAAGCTTGTTCCTATCCATGTGGAGAGGATGAGGGATATCTTTAGACATTGATTTACCTCCATTTAAGAATGTTTTGCAAATGGGAAACAATGACTTTGGATTGATTTATCCTTTGCAAGTTATCCAATATATACACAAATTTATGCAATTAATTAAACACCGTTATTCAAGGTGATTAAGAAGGATTTGTCCCCTCACTTAACCTTTCAAGTTCAAATCAATTCTGGGTTAATTAATTGAATTATTCTAAATTAATATATCAAACTAGCGTGAGGGTTAATCTTTATTTTTCATGAATTGATGTGAAATTCGGAGATCTTAGTGGTCAAGGAAGAAATATATATCCACACTTCAACTTTTATACTGACTTCAATATTCCACATCTTGCTTCAAAATCAGCTATATGATGCTGCATCGTGATGAACGAGCAAAGAAATAACAAAGTGAGAAGAAAAATTCGACGGCAAAGATACTATCACTGTACGTTAAAGGACTCGAAGGCGTACCGAACAATCCAGCTCAAAATCACTCTATTTTTTATTTTATTTTTATTAATCTATCGCATCTTTAAAATATAGAAAAAGAACTAAAATCCAAGTGTAATTGATCCCGCGTATCTGTGTTTAACGTGGTACATGTGGAAAGTGTAGCTTTACCATATATGCTACTAAATTAAGGTTTAGTATTACCCCACAAATAAATTAATGATTAGCCATGCTTGAAAATAAGGGCTCTTTCCGCACTGCGAAATAAAATCGTAAGGTTCAACTTGGAGGGACTATATCTCCAAATTTTTTGAGGGTGTAGACTAAACTCTCTTGTCCTAAATAAAATCATAAAAAAAATTTATTTAATATAAAAAAAATATCTTGCATATAAATTTATAATCTCAAATATTAAATAAAAATAATTTGAAAGTCCCAAAATTAATTATAAAATGATCCTCAAAAGTTTAAAATAATTAGAATTAAACTAAAGCATGTTTTTCAAAACACAAAATTAAAAAAATAAAAATAAAAGCTTTGAAAAATAGGTTAGGACGTGTTTTTCAAACATGCTATAAGCTAAAAAAAACACAGACTTAAAATTTATTTTAAAAACGTATTTACCAAAATTATTTTAAAAATCTATAAATATATTATAAATTTTAGTCTTGTGAAATATAGCCTTAAGCTTTTAAAAGTTCAGCCGAACAATATGGACCGGGTTCATGGACCAAAACCCAAAAACACAACCCGTATTATTTGCAAATATGGTATTGACAAAAAAAAAAATAATAATAATAATAATAATCTTTTACGCAAGACATTCTTATACATAAGTCCAAACCCAAGTAATTCATCTTTATATTGTAGCCTAGCCTGTTGCCAAGATAATTAATCATACTCAAACATAAGTTATCAGCCCATCAAGCAAAACTTAGTTCGTGTCTACAAACGTAAACAACAACAATGACGAGGAGATTTGCACACAGATCTCAACCAAAACTTATTGCCCCTTCAACTTTTCAAACCCAGTATTCATGCCAAACCCAGAAGCATGCAGTTTCAAGCAAAACAAAGATTAAGACATATTCATGTTTTTTTTTTCTTTTCAGTTTCATAACTAACAGATATTAGAAGAAGAAAAAAACCAATGAAAAGGGTAAGTAAGCATATAAATCAAAAAGATCCAAAGATTTGCAACCAAGTTTTGAAACAGATTCTAACCCCTTCAACATTTACCAAAACAAAATCTATCATTAATCCATTTTCAACAGAGGATATACAAGTATAAATTCATACATAGTGCACATGAGAAAACAAAGCAATATAGCAAACAGATCCATAACCATATATACATATCGAAGACATGTCATGAAAAAAAAACAAAGTTGCATATCACTGCCAATATCCTTTTTTCATCTTTAATAGGACCTAGAGATAGATTCACAAAACAATCATTAGTGAAGATAAAAAATGGAAGTGTTCACGCATAAACAACTGATTATTATGGATATTCAAGACCAAATAATGACATTCCATTATGGGTATGTCAAGAAGAGGTTCATGAAATTTACACCACTATTAAAAAATGTAGTAATTAGCAACTAACTATTCCGTTGGAAATAAAACTAAAATCCGTTGCTAAAACAATTTAGTAACGGAACCAACAACGGCAAATATCGGATGCAGATTTGTCGTTGCTGATTTTTTGCAACGGATTTATCCGTTGCTGATTTCGCAGCAACGAAAAAATTAGCAACGGATTTTAGCAATAGAAAATCCGTTGCTGGTTTTGTGAATCAGCAACGGATTTATCCGTTACTGATTGATGAATTATTTACAATCAGCAACGGAAAATCCGTTGCTGACTATATTGTTTTTATTAAATTAATTTTTTTTATTTATCAAAATGACTTTTAATTTGTTTAATTAATTATTTATGGATATTTTAAAAGTTGTAGAATATATATAACCAACATAAATTAATATTAAAAATAATTGTATCACTAATAAAAAATGGAATAAAAATAACATTCATATTATAAAAATTTAGTTAAACTTGCATTAATACAAATAATTCAAAATACAATAAAAAGAAACAACAAATGATACAATCATGGTGCTGGTTGCGGAGACGAGCCATGATATTGTGGATCGACACAAGATGAATCAGGATATAGTGGTCGAGGTGTAGGTCGATAAATTGGTTGAGATGTGGGACCCATAGGTGTCATTATCTGGGGAGCCATAGGTGGCGGCATTGATGGGGCCAAAGGTGGTGGCATACCTTGGCCAATATTTGATGTCCCACCATGGTATCCAAGATTGTTCACAAGATATTATTTTATGGAATCCATCTACCGTTTCATTTCAAGAATAAAATCATATTTTTTCTTTATCTCCTTTTGCAATGCTCGATACGATGAACTAGGATATGATGACTCCACCAAGTAGGAATGTGATGAAGAGCTTGTAGTAACTATAGATTTTGGCATACGAGGTGCACCATATACCCTACCTTTTGTAACTCCTCCTAAAGCCAGACACCAAGCTGCTCCATCAAATAAAGGATGATTTTCCCGATTAGTTCCACACTTTGAAATCATCTCCATTTTATAATTTTTCTATAAATAAAATACATGCAATAATAAATTCATTTGAATGTTAAATAATACTTAAGTTATATAAATAAATAATCAAATAAAAATACATACAACCACTTTTTTAGACTTGTTGTCGACGAAGATGCTTGACTGCTTAGTACTTTGATGCAAAGCTGAAAAGACATCATCCCATGGAGGTTCTTTTCCACCAGCTTCCTCTTGCTTTCAAGATTAATAAATATTATAAAAGATAAATATAAAAATTTTAATTCATTATCTTAAGCATAAAAAAAATACTTACCATGTTAGCTCGATATGATTCAAATGACACTGTTCCTCCAGAATGAGTGCTTATTTTGCCATCTGTTTTGGTTAATCGATTCCTCCTAGGAGATTTCGACCTCCTTTGAAATTCAGGGGTGGACCAAACATCTTTGATCATTTGATTCCAATCGTCATTGTTTATCCAAGCAGGACCTTTATCAAGGCAATCTATAATATTTGTAGTGTTTCCTTTTGACATGGCTTTCTTGCGAGCTCGTGTCAATTGTTGATTCAAAGCTATTCTAGCCTTATCTTCCCAAATATTACGAATAATTGACTCATCTTCCTCAGGAAAGGAATATTTTTTCTACCAAATAATATATATACTAAGTAAAAAGAGTGCACAAAATTTCAAAGTATAGAAATGATTAATCATATTGTGTTATCTTGTTCAGAATTTGCAAGATGATATAATAACTAAAGAAATTAAATGATATTAAAGAGTAAATAAGAAATAAGAACAAATTATAACACAAATCAGTCCCTGCTATTTAGTTGATAATTTATGGTTACAAATAACAAAGCAATTACCAGCACACTTCTCTAGCTATTCATTTGATAATTTTCATAATGCTACATTAAAGTGATCAAGATTGAAAAGAATATGGCAATTAGTGTTGGTTCTTACCTTAAACTCTTTAAAGAGTTCATCCTTGCACATTGAATCTACTTTTTCCCAAGAGTGTCATGCTCCCTTAAAATTAGACCTTAAAATATCTCCAATTGCACGTCCACACGATGCGTTATTGAACCTAAAAATATATAATAACAAACTTTTATTAAACAAATAATTACACAATCATAAGTAATTTTTTTCATACCTGAAAATATAACCTTATTAAGTTAGTTTTTAAAAGTTTCAACTTACTCTGTTGTTCCATACAAACAAAGCTCTTTTTTTCTTGTAATTGGATCTATTGGTGTGTCAAAACCCTTCCTTTTAACACTTCGATCATAATTGTATGGAGAAGAGGTTGAACCGTGGTTTGATGGAACGCCATCTTGATCCTCATCACATACACCTCTCTCATTACTACCAGCTCTCTCATCACATACACCTCTCTCATTACTACCGTCTCCCTCATCTTCATCTCTAATGTTCGCATCATTATCAGTATCACCATCATCACCATCACCATCATCACCATCACCATCAACTCTCTCATAACTCCTATATGAATTATGTCCTCCATAAACAAGTTGGTTATCTCAAGAGAAATCTCCTTGAGTTTGAAGCAAATCTTGGAAGCGAAAGCCCTCACAGTATTGATATGCTTCAACCCTCCCATAATCATGTTGAGGAGGATGTGTACTCCCCAAAGTAGGTATATAATACTCATTTGTGTTCTGGTACACATGTTGATGAAATGTGGATCCTTTGTTGTTATGCCTTGATGGAGTTTGAAATGATTTGGATGAAGTGGACCTGTCACTCCTAGAATCTAATATGGATCCTCGTCGAGGCATGCTAAAAACCAGAAAAAATATATACATTATCATATGAATATATACAGCATAACAATAAATTAGCTCATAGTTAAAGTATCAGGAAAAAAAATTCACATATATTTTCCCAAGAGTGCCATAACTAGAATGAAAACAAACTATTAAATCTCATTTTTTTCCCATTCAAATACATGTCTTTCAATTACTGGTGATCAATTTTTTTAAACTAACTTTATCAAAAAAATTCCCAAGTCCAATTCTGAGATGTATTTTTGTAAGTGCAGCTTCATTACAAACAATATCCAGTTTATGATGTTCAAAATCAGTATGGATTGTCCACTTAATAGCCATCACTTCCAAAAATATTATACTTCAAATAAAGTAATTACTGTAACAAAAACAAATATATAAATAACATCAAGACCTTAAACAGTTTATTTGATTCACCAGGTTGAAAAAAAACTTACATAGTATGGAGGAAATTATACATAATAGCAATGGTATTTTCACAAGTACTGAAGCATCTAAAGCAAAAGAAACTGATCCCATCATAGCAATGGTATTTTCACATACATCAATACATAATTCTAATATTTGCAATGTACCAAAAAAGATGTTAACAAAAGAAACTGATCCCATCATAGCAATGGTATTTTCGTATTCTAATATTCCAATAATTTTGCTATGCACATTTATCAGACACATGCCTGATTCCATCCATTGACATACTTAGTTATGAAGAACTTTATCCCCCAATACGAAAACAGTGGCAAAGAACTCTTTATCCTGTGATAGTAATTTGGAACTCAAAGTAGTCCTTGCAATAATAAAAATCAGCCATGAACTTTAAATTGTCAAAAGCCAATTAACACAAACAATAATAATAATAATAATATGAATAATTAATTAAGTAGAAATCAAAATTATGAGTATGCTTACCTGAATGTTTGTTCCTATGAATAAAAACATTAAGTAGGAAGAACCCTTTCATTCATGCCTCAGCATTTATCAACAAATCACAAAATAAATTATAACATCATAATCACAATTTAAAGATTGATACTTGAAAGGTTAGAAATGGTTTCAAAGGCCAATGAAAATGATATATGTAATGTGATCCATAACACACACTTGAATAAAATAATAAAGAAATAACATTGAAAGCCTATAGTTGTCAAGTAATATGAGGAAATAATATGAAATCATCCATACATCTAATAAAGATAATTCATTACATATACTATGAAATATAATTAACTTGTCCTAACCATGTCATCATCACCACCACCACCACCACCACAACCATCATCATCATCATCATCATCATCATCATCAGCTTCTTCTTCTTCTTTCGCAACCCTTTCATCTTGTTTTCCCCAATTTAGGTCAAGTTAAAGCAATTCATGTTGACTGACTTCTTCATAATAAGATGATTCAACAACTATATTTGGATCATCAAGTGTTTGAGTAGGAAGGACACGACATGGTTGAGAAATCTTATCCGATTGATCAACGTCAAATGATCTCATATTGTTTTCATCTTCAATAAATTCACCCATGTCAACATTATAATAACTTCTAGCAGTTGTCTTAATAACCGTCCACCATTCGGAGGATTTATTATCACGTGGATATGTATAGTAGACTTGTTGACATTGTTGTGCTAACACAAAATCTTCATTTCCATGTAGTCGAGATGTATGCTTGATTTCAACCAAATCATTCCAACGATGCACTCTAATCCCTCGTTTTGTATCATACCAATTACATTTAAACATAAATAACTTGCACTTACTCCCCAACTATTTTAGCCGAACAACTTTTTTAAGCATTCCATAATAATCACGTTCATTATCATCATAGCAACTTCCTTTCACACAAACTCCACTATTCATTGTCTTTTTAAAACGACCATAACTTTGAGTATGAAATTTAAAACCATTAACATAATACCCATTATAACATTTCACTGAAGTTGAAGGGCCCATAGCAAGTCCAAAGAGTTGATTTTCAATTCCGTTAGATTGGTATTCCACCTAGCATAATAGTTAACTCCATAAGAAATAATGATTTAAAACAGATTAGTAATTTTTTTAAAGTAACTAATTGACATAAAATATAAATTAATTTTATTAAAATACTTACATTATTTTTTAACCAATTTGGAAAGATCTCTTCACATAATTTTTCAATTTCAACATCACTCACATGTGGTTGTTGTGACTTTAGCTCTTGACGACATTGCCTAAAATTTTAAAATGTTAAAGTTAATAATAAATTATTATAAATTAAGTACAAAATAATATTTCATACTTACTCTAAATAAGGCTTCAGTTCTTGACAATTGAATATCACATAGTTATGCGCAATTTGCATTTCAGCATGTGACAATTGTCTTCTATAAAATCTTTTGGATAATTTTTTTCCTAGATAGGAAAAAATAGAGAGACATCCATCTAGACTTTTAAGGCCACCATCATCATTCCGTGGAACTCGATTCCAAAATATTTGCATGTCATCACCAAAATAATGAGATGCAAAATTGGTAATTTCATCAATCAAGTATGCTTCACATATGGAACCCTCAACTTTAGCTTTATTGGTCACTTTCTTCTTCAAATAAAATATATACCTATATCATTTCTGTCAATTAGTTTATTTTTTAAAATAAAAAGGGAATAAAATTAACATAGTATGAAAATATATCGTTCAAATGGATACATCCATCGATATTGAACAGGTCCACCAACTTTTACCTCGTAAGGTAGATGTATCATCAGTGTTCCATGAAGTCAAAGAAGGATGGAGGAAAAATCCTTTCAAGTTTGCAAATTATTTCAATTATATTCATCTGCATTAACTCCATATGTTGGAAATTTAAATTTGTTGTACAAATATCTCGAAAAAATATGGACAGTTCAGTTAATGCCTCCCACAGTGGCCTAGGTAAGTAAAGTCGGAAAGCGGTTGGAAGAAGTCTTTGAATGAAGACATGACAATCATGACTCTTCATCCCTAAAACCTTAAATTGTGCCTCTTTCACACATCGTGAAATGCTTGAAGCATAACCATCAGGAAATGATAATTCCTTCATCTATGACAAAACTTATTGTTGTTGTTTCTTGTGTAGACAATGAGTGCCTTTAGGTTTGTAAACTCGACCACTCGTATCTTGTTACAAATGTAAATTTGGCTTCTTACAATACAATTGAACATCCAACCTAGCCTTTAAATTGTCCTTGCTTCTATTAGGACAATCCATTACTGTATAAAAAATATTGCCAAAGATATTTTTCTCAATATGCATGACATCAAGATTATGACGAATCAAATTTGTATGTCAATATGGAAGCTCCAGAAAAATGCTCTTCTTCACCCAATTGTGTTTAACACCAAAGTCGGGAATTTTATCATTATATGATGAACTTCCATTATATCCCTCAATATACTTGGACACTTTGTTTAACATTTCCAAACCAGATGGACGAGGTAAAGGAGGGAGCCTTTCAATTACTCCTTTCAAAAACTTATCATATTGGCATCTATATGGGTGGTTCATGGGTAGGAATCGTCGATGACAATCAAAAAATATAGTTTTCCCTCCATTTTTTAATTTAAAAGCCTTTGTTATGCTCCATACAATAAAGACAAGACAGATTGTCATGAGTACCCAACTCGATAACATGCCATATGCTGGAAAGTCACTAATGGTCCACATCAAAGCTACCTTTAATTGAAAATTTTCTTTCTATATACATCATATGTTTCAACACCAACAGACCACAAATTCTTTAACTCATCAATCAAAGGTCTTAGAAAAACATCAATCTTTTTCCCTAGATTCTTTGGCCCAGGAATCATCATTGTCAAAAACATAAATGGTCTAGTCATGCACTTTCACGGAAGCAAATTATAAACAGTCACAATTACTGGCCAACAAGAATATGTATTTGAAGACATGTCAAATGGACAAAACCCATCAGTGCATAACCCTAACCGAATATTTCTCAGATCTGATGCAAAGCTTAAGTGGACCAATTAAACTCCTTATATACCTCCCCATCAGATGGGTGCACCATAACCCCATTATCTGACTTATGAAAATGATGCCATGTCATATCTTTGGCATGATATGGAGACATGAACAGTCTCTGAAGCCTTAGTGTCAAGGGAAAGTATCGGAGTTGCTTCTCTGCCTTATTGGAACCTTTACTAGTTGGATTTCTAGGTTTGTATCGTGAACTTCCACAAAAATCACAATCTATTTTCATTGTATCTGCCCCATAGTACAACATACAGTAATTAGGACACACATCATATTTCTCATAACCAAGTCCAAGTGGCCGCATAAATTTCTTGGCATGATAAAAATTTGATACCAAATTTTCATCATTAGGCATGCAACTTTTTGTAAAATCAATAAACTTGTTAAAGGCAGTTTGAGTCAAATTTAAAGTTGACTTCATATTAAGCAATTGTATACAAGCAGATAATTTGAATTGCTTGGTACACCCATCCCACAAAGGCTCCTCCGCAGCTTTCAAAAGCTTAAAAAAATTAGTTGCCTCCGGATTTGGAAGTTCCTCTGCTACCACAGGACTAGACACATTATCATTATAGTATGCATCACCAACCCCCATTGCATCCATAACAAGATTTCTATATGGATTTTCTAGACAAACATCATTCACAACATGACTAATTCCAACTGATGAAGGTCCAGCCAATATTGGTTCTGCGACATAAGGCTCCCCATGTACAACCCAATTTTCATAACAAGGTAAAAAACCTTTTGTCAATAGATGTTTACAAACATCATCTTCCTTTAAAAACTTTTGATTTTTGCACCTCACACAAGGACATATAATTTTTCCCCCAGATCTATTTTTATCAATTGAAAAGGCAAAATTGATAAATCTTCTATATAACACCTGTAATGTATTCAGGACGAAGGCGACCATCCATAAGACGACGATACATCCACGATCGATCATCCATGTTAATCTAATTAACATGATAACACCAATAAGCATTTTTAGAAATAAGCATACTTCTTTAACTACTAGTACTTAAACAATCCTTTAAAATAAAATATGTACCACATAAACAAACTTTAATTATTTGTCCAACTCACACATATATATAGCCAAGAAATTAGTATTTTTAGAGTTCATGGGTCATGTTCTTAAGATTTACTGGGCTGCTATTTAAGGCCACTGTTATTCCAGTTGGTAAATTTATTTAATAACCTTAAAACTCTACAACAATTCTAACATGAGACATTAGATCTTGACAGATTTTGTTGGCAGTCTACTGAAATAGTAGAGTTATGCTTCATGTACGGGAGGGAAACTTTTTGTGCTATATGTAATTGGTATTTTATAAACGTTTTCTTTTAGGGTAAGCTAGAAGATGGACAAGAAATTGTTGTGAAGAGGTTGTCAAGGAGTTCTAGACAAGGATTAAATGAGTTCAAAAATGAGGTGATACTAATTAACAAGCTTCAGCACATAAATCTTGTAAAGCTTTCTAATTGAATTCATTTTCACATATATTTTAAGCATTAAAATTGAATTCAATTACATGATTTAATAATTTATTTGAAATATAAGAATTCTAATAGGTTATTAATTGAATCCAAATTTAAACAATATTTTTATTTATCCATTTCCTTTTTAATTATTAGAGTAAACTATTATTTTATCCTTATGTTCTTAGTGAAATAATGATTGGTCTGTTTGGTTTGAAAAAAAACTCAATTCCAAGTTAAACTATTAATTTTTAATATTTTTTTGGCACTTGTTTTCTCATAACAATTTTTTTTCTTCTAAGATCTAACCTGAAAAATTTCAATCTTGAACAAGATTACAAATGCATTTTGAAATTTTAAAATAACTAACATTTAATTTATAACAAGGAACTAACTTATGGTTTTCAAAAACATAATGACTAACTTATAAAATCATAAAAAAAATGCATAAAAAATGCATAGAAACTCAACATCAGATTTAATGAAAGAAAATCATTCAATTAATTTTTTTATACAAACTGTCATTGAATAAGGAAAGAAAAAAGGCAGTCCTATGCCCAGAAAATTTAATTGAATATAACCAGCATCATGTTCATATGAACCTCCAAAACTAGGATCTACAAGGAAAATAAATTTAAATATGCACTATCTTGTCCTAACGAAAGGCAAAGTTCCAATTAATTCAAAAGATTAGGATAGGCATGCCCAACAGACAAATTAAGCATGATGTAATTAAGCAACCATCTAAAAATGAAGCAAAATAGACTTACCTAAGCCCCAAGAATCAATGGCCCAAGGTGGAGGTTTTCTTATTGCAACCCAATCAGACTTAGCCAACTCTATTGGATTATATTGTGATCCAATAAGCCATTCATATTGCTGGAAAAATAAAAAACATAAACAGTATGTTAAACCCATCCACTTATAACCATTGCTAGTTTTTAAAACAAATCCAAGTTAAACTATAAAAACAGAAATAATATTCAAGTTAAACTATTAATTTTTAATATTTTTTTGGCACTTGTCTTCTCATAACAATTTTTTTTCTTCTAAGATCTAACCTGAAAAATTTCAATCTTGAACAAGATTACAAATGCATTTTGAAATTTCAAAATAACTAACATTTAATTTATAACAAGGAACTAACTTATGGGTTTCAAAAACATAATGACTAACTTATAAAATCATAAAAAAATGCATAGACTAAATTATAATTTACTCTAATTATTATCTCTTGAAACCTATAAGTTAATAGGAATCTGTATGGTTAGGACATTATTTTTCTACAAAACCGAGCCTTTGCATGAAAGGAAATTCCAATGAGATACTTTTAGTTCAAAGAGCAAAACAACAAGGTACAAAAAGCATAGCAGAAATAACTTAGCTGTAAAATAACCTAGCTAACCAAAAGTCAGATCAATAGAAAGGCAGTACAGGACCAAGAATTCACATCAAGGAACTACTAACTTCCCAGCAACAATCAGAATAAATTTGCAGTTAATTGATATATTATTTAATCACCTCCAGGTTTAATTTTGGTCTCATAATTTCCATCCAAAAAGAAACTCAATATCAGATTTAATGAAAGAAAATCATTCAATTAATTTTTTATACAAACTGTCATTGAATAAGGAAAGAATAAAGGTAGTCCTATGCCCAGAAAATTTAATTGAATATAACCAGCATCATGTTCACATGAACCTCCAAAACTAGGATCTACAAGGAAAATAAATTTAAATATGCATTATCTTGTCCCAATGAAAGGCAGAGTTCCAATTAATTCAAAAGATTAGGATACGCATGCCCAACAGATAAATTAAGCATGATGTAATTAAGCAACCATCTAAAAATGGAGCAAAATAGACTTACCTAAGCCTCAAGAATCAATGGCCCAAGGTCGAGGTTTTTTTATTGCAACTCAATCAGACTTAGCCAACTCTATTGGATTATAATGTGATCCAATAAGTCATTCATATTGCTGGAAAAATAAAAAACATAAACAGTATGTTAAACCCATCTACCTATAACCATTGCTCGTCTTTAAAACAAATCCAAGTTAAACTATGAAAAACGAAAATAATATCAGCACTGATAGGTTCTAAATCGACCATCCACCACCATAAAGAATTCTAAACTTGATTAATGGAAGAATATGCTAAAAATTTATAACATAATTGAAACATTTCATCTGTGAGAAACATGAGGACATAAAAGACAGGTTGTGTAAGCCTTATTCTAAATTACTAAAAAACTTTCCTCGAGAACAAGTTATTCATCAATGTAAATCAATTAACAAGAAATACACTTCTTAATGCAGTTCTCAAAAAGTAATCAGAGTCTATCCTACTTGCAAAAAATGCATAAAAATAAAATAAAATAAAATAAAAATAATTTTCTAACATGAAATACTCAAAGGAATGCCTACAAGCCCAAACTGGCAAAGGATCTCTCAAGGCATGAAAAATAAATTACACAAAAAAACTGCAGAGATGACGCCTGATTGAAGAAGTTAATTTTTACTTGAAGTGATACACAAGTTCATACCATGTAAAACCTTGACTGACATGTGATCCATGGAGCAATATGAAAACATAACCCAAATGGTTCTCGTGAATATAAGACCCTCTGTAAAAAAACCAATCGAAACAGCAGCTGCTATAAGATTTTGTGTTTATAAACTGTGGATTCTAAATGATTTTTACCTTGAAACATCGAGCACAGAGACAAATTTAACAATGACTGGATCAAGAAATCAATGAGTAAGAAAAACATCAGTTCTTAGACAGAAAGATGTTGTTAGCTGTGACAAATAAAACATATTCAGATAATTCATTGTTAAAAACAGGTTGTCTGAGAACACTTGAAGCTTGAAGATCATGGTTTCTAAAGTACATTAACAACACTCAATCCAACCAGCCACCTTACTCCTAAAGAACACCCAACATCAATAAGACTACTTGTTAAAAATTAAATTGGGGGTTTTGATAAATTTTCAATTAAACATGCACAATTTCCATCAATCACACTCTTCCAGACACATGAATTACCAGTATTGGTCCAGTTGCCTAAATTCATTCAATTTATGAACCGTAACCCTAAAAATTAAATTGGGGGTTTTGATAAATTTTCAATTAAACATGCATAATTAGGTTATAGATCATGGTAAAAACATTTCATAAACCTTATATTATCGAATTAATAGCCTAAAACCATTATTCAAAGTATCTAAAAAAAAATTGTTACCTGTGTTCTTGAGTTATAGGTGAGCGAAATGAATCTACACGACAAAATAACACCTAAGATTGGGAAAGTTAGGTTAAAACATTTTAGTATAAGTTAAATTGCAACAAAGAAAAACATAAATCCTAAATTAATTACCTGATGTAATGAAGAAAAGAGTGCAAAACCCGTTTACACAGAGAAGGGGTAAATCAGGATGTTCGATAGTGATAATGATGGGTCTGGTGCGATGTTGACATGGGTCTGTGTTTTTGGTAGTTTAAAGATAAAGATTGAAACTGTTAAGATGAAGGAGAAGAAGATGAAGAAAAAAAATTAGGGATGTTGAAGATGCATGAGAAGAAGATGAAAAGTTTGGGACAAAGGAAAATCAAATCGATGAAGAGAGGGTGATTTTTCTACAATTATGGATGTTATTAGGGACGAAGGAGACCGGAAGTTAATTAATTTTTAGCTGTTGGTTTCGTTGTTTTCTGTTTATGTTTCTAAGGGTGTGGGGGGAGAGTACTGCAGGTGTAGAATTAGCAACAGTAGCGAAATTAAACGGTTGAGATTTTATCATATCAAAAGTAATCAACGGTCTATATAATTTTGGTTTTATATTAAGATTTAAATAATTATTTTTTCAATTAGCAACAGATAGTCCGTTGCAAACTTTACGTTGCCTTTAGTTGCTAAAACCTGTTGCTAATATTAAAAAAATAATATACGTGTAATCCGTTGCAAATCTGTTACTGAATTTAGCAATGAAATTATCCGTTGCTAAATTCAGATGCTAATAGCACTTGTTTTTAGTAATGTTTGTTCTTTTTATCGAAAACTCTGTTATATGTTCTTTCCTTCATCAATTAAAACAAAAGTCTTTTATGTGTATATCAGTTTTTTCAACATAAATGATGTCTCGTTCTTCCTTGCTGTGAACAGGGTAGCCAGAAATTAGCTTCCGAGTTTTTTGTCATGGCCAAATTCAGAAAGGTCGGCTATCCCCACTTGGTATGTGGTCAGGTTTCAGATAACAAGATACTGATAGAGCCGCGCGCTTGCTCCTGGAAATGGATTTCTAATAGTATACTCGGCTGGAGATTGGACTATTGCTTTGGGAAGAACATTTTCTTTCTGTTTGGTCTTGGAAGTATTTTTATGTCGCCTTCTTGATAAACCATCCTTCTCTAGCCATCTAATTGTATCATAAGTAGAATAATGTAAGATCATTTCTGGGAATCTCTTAATGGCAAGTTAAGTTTTGCTTGTATCATGGTCTTTTATTTTCTCCCCTTACTTCTGTTTTCTTTGGCTAATGCCTGAGCACCCTCTTGTTTTTCCTCTTGATTATGATTAGTGTTGGTTTGAAATGATCAAGAAACACAGTCAGCAATGCCCATGGCTACAAATTAAGTTGTTGCTTGC
>Ga0307510_10005145_pt1 | contig 15546 bp, 11 predicted proteins | sample 12_EM_MG_FD_207224 | JGI IMG/M metagenome (GOLD analysis project Ga0307510, IMG submission 207224) | Populus trichocarpa ectomycorrhiza microbial communities from riparian zone in the Pacific Northwest, United States - 12_EM | ecosystem: Host-associated > Plants > Roots > Unclassified | place...
TCCAATCTCACTCGACCCCCGAATATAAGACTGAGTTAGAGACGGATTGGGCCCATATATGGGAACCCGAGCAAAGACCGAAAAAGCGATTCCATATAGCAAGCCTGGAATTTTGTTGGCCTGGGGCCCTCCTTGTACTACGTCACTGTGGAGAGACCCACACTTCAAATGGAGCCAGCTATTACCGGGCTCATTTTGCTGGGGCTTAAAGCGGACCGGGAGTGTATGGTTCGTTGCTGACCTCACCATTAAGTAAGCAACCCGCTGCATAGGCCTCACTCAGTATACACCTCTCGGGCTGGGATTAAGTAAAGGAGAAGAAAACAACGCTCCCTAGAATAGTCGTTCAGAATCCCAAGTCAGAACTATTGTGCTCTTGGTGGAACCGCCCACATTCAAATTTCTAATGTGAAGTGTGTTATTTTGGTCTCTTGTGAATAGTGCTCCGGCGTGCGCATTGAAAGTTTGTAACTTAGACAGAACCGCGAGAGAAAAGGAAAGTATTTTGTCGACTCTCCGATTTTATATTTCGTCGCCGGCTATACCTTTAAGGAATTCGAAGGAGGTCAATCCCAGCTTTTTATCAAAGGTTTGTTGACATGAAAGTATACAAGCGGCATCTTCTGATATGGTACCGACTGTGGCAGTGGTGCTTTATCCAGGAAGGCAGAAGCCGATCAAAAGAGCACCAAGGAGGGTACTTGGTCTGCTAGGAGGGACGGGAGACTGAGTTGTTCCCATGAATTGGTGATTGTGGGTGCGTGCGAGGAATGAGAGAGGGAAGGAAAGTGAGGTCAAGGAAGAAAACCGCGGTATATTTTCTGAAGCCGTTTCTTGCTTACTTCTAGCTACTAGTATAACAGAACCGATGGTTTCCACAGGCAATACAAAAACCTTTCTCCGCACTTCTTCGCTTGCAGAAATTCTTCAGGAGATGTACATACAATAAAAGAGTTCCCGTCCGCTGTAGGCGCTCCTGTACAATAATATTTAAATAACCTACATAGCCGGCCGCCCTTCCCTCGAAATTGTTCCCCAGACCTCCGGCATCCCCTAGGAGGGTTGGTTGGGAACAGCATTAATCTAGGCTTTGGTTTCAACTATATCATTCTTTAAAGGCTCCGTGGCAGGGAGTATATGGAAGCTATTGAAGAGGTGAGCCAATAGCTTGAGAAGATTGCCGAATGCCATTGGGAAGATTTCTTTCATGATATCTTTCCACTCAACCATAACTACGAAATCCATTGGCATGTAGAAACTATCCCAAGCTAGCTCAATGAAAGCCATGCCATTAATCTCAACAGGACGAACAGGATCTGGATTTGACTGTCATGTAGCCTCTCCATATCCGCTATTGGACACCTATGCTACAGCAGTGACAAGGGGAACCTACTCATCGCCAAACCAGAGTAGGTAGTAAAATGCCTTAATTTTATCCTTCCCCTCAACAACTGGTCATGGATAAATGCTGAGCCTGTCTCATGGCAGGGGCGGAACCCAAGTGGCAAGGGTCCGGACCTCCGTAGTATATGAAGTACACTCCCCAACGTAACCAAATAGAAACTCCCTTCTCCGTGGGCATTCTAACTTCTGCACTCTTGACATAGCAACCATGGATGTTGTTTTTCTCTATAAGAGAAATGACAGTCTTAGTGGGATCTCTTGCCTTTGTAATTTCAACGACAATGCTATAGGCTGGAGCGAAGATACATCTCCAAGTCACCCGGTTGTCCTGAAATTCATTCCATAGAATGAAAACATTCCTTGTAAATAAGGCACGTTATCACAGGTTGGTTCTACAAGTAAGCAACCGGAGTCACGGGTCAGTGCCAGGAAAGGTATCCTGCAAGGTGCCAGCGGACGCTGAGAGTCCCACTACGATCTTTCAATCTTCATTAGAAATGGTCACCGAGTTGACCCTCCTGATATCTTCAGAGTGCTGGGTTTACCACTGAAATAGTCAACAACAGAGAATCCAGTCTCATCAATGTCAATCACATCTGTTGTTAATGGAGCGATCCCAGTGTGTCGATTGTAGATTCCGTCCAGAGTATCTGTAATAGGATAATTGACTACCGTATAGTAGGGTGTTGCCCAGCCCTAGGTACGTAAAGAATACATGTGACTCCAAAACCCTTGCCAAAAACCATCTCCTGATCGTCTGGTTGCCAAAGTGATCCCCTTCGGAAACAAGAATTGGCAGTTCTTGTCAGGTGAAAGAACACATCCAAGAGCCCTTCAACCGCGGCACTGACGAAGAACAAAATTCTGCATATCCTGTAAATTGATGGATTGTGAGTTAGCTGCGTGTGCTTAGGAACAAGAGGGTGGAGATGCAATGCAGAATGCAGGGTAGAGACCACTGTCACGGTGGTGGTTCCTGGTGCACCGTAAATAATGCAGAATTCTCTAGAAAAATGGAATCGGTTAGGCTTAATGAGCTCTTATTAAGTTAATCAGCAATCCGCACAACTCACCATGAATTGAGTAGGGAGGAGACAGCCCAGAGACTGTGGACTGCTCAGTAAGTTAGAAGTGGCCGTAGGAGGAACCAGGAACAAGCTCCGATGGGGAGCACCCGATTGATGTGAACAGAGATACCACCAAACCAACTACGATATCACTTTGCATGACATCTTAAAGCCCTGTTTCCAGAGTGGAGGTTGCATTAAAACTGGGTATGATACTTGTAATACTATAGGAAACAGAAAAAGGACCTAGCATCGTGGATGGTAAACGTGCACTCTAAGCCATTGACACCTCAAAACATCATCCAGTTTTCTTATGTCTCCTGACCCCTCTTTCTTTTTCTCCAAACCGTTTCACCCTCTACTTCATTCCCTACGAGATCTTGCTGATCACTTTTTTCCGATTTTGCATCCATGCCCGAGTACTAGTACTATCATAGGCACCCTGGAGAAGCCCATTTATTGGCTAGGGATCAGTGCGCCTTGTGGGTGCCCAACTCCAACTCCTGTCCGCGAGTAGTGTAAATAGGGTGACGGCGCCCCCGTGCATAAACAAATGTTGAACTAGAAGTCAGAAATCCCATACCTCGGCCCCGTGCCTGGGGCAACGCTGGGGAAAATGTAAGAAATACGCAAGGACATAAACCTCCTGTAGCGGGGTGTTTTCTTTCCCTCTCAAATATTTCCCAAGAGCTCCAACTTCCAACTTCTAACTTTCCCTTCGGAGCTGGGCGCCGTCACTCTAACGCATGTCGCTGGTTGTGGAAATTTTCCTCCGACAGGGATTTGGCCTTTGATGTTAAAAGGCCTCCCACACGTCATTGACAGTCGTCCCCAGCTATTGTACGAGTGTGGTCGATAGATATATCCGTCACGTGGGTATGATAAGAAAACCTTGGTGAACTTTATTGTTGCAGAGTGCCCTGATAAAGCACGTGACGGATATATCTATCGGCCGCACTCGTAGTTACTCGTAATTTCCTAACGTTTGTGAAACAGACCGCTATCGCATAAGGACAAAATCTTGAGGCTCCGGGGAATTTTTCACTCATATGCAATGGCAGTCGTTTTTACAAACGTCAGGATATTCCGAGTACCATAGTTGAATTCAAGCGCAACAAAAGTCAAAAGTCTTCCCGGGAGAGACTGGCTACCGTAAAAACTTGAAAATATCGGTATGCAGGACCACAGATTGTCGCACAAACTCTAATTGGCCAGCACAATGAACCCTAGCCACATGTTTTACCCCGGGATTGGCCGTAATCCTTTCATGATGGCTTTGGCTGCACACCGACTTTTTCGAGTTTTTACGGTCCTTCATTAAGGTACTTAGGACTCTCTATGCCACCGTAAAAACCCCAACAATTGACTTCGTGTGCTATGAAGTCCAAAATTTCCTTCTCGGGGAAGGTAGTAAATAAGACAGGAAAAACACAGCCCCTTTCCCCATTTCGTTGACCCTACTAAGAGAGAGGAAAGCTTAACTACATAGTAAGTTACATGGTTCAATTATTCGACTTTCTACGGTTACGAGAAATGACCAGACCAGAAGGTGTACTATACCGTACAGTCGCACCTCTCTATCACGGATAGCCAAAATCGAGTCGGGTTCCAGGGCGAAAGTATTCTCTGGTCACGGAACTTCATGCGGGCAATAGGGCACCAAGATTATTGAAGTCCGCGAAACTAAGGCATCATATCATACGACTGTGTGGCATATTATGATACAAAAGATAGGTAGATAAGCTGCATTGGTCGCCATGAGTCTCCGCCCTAATCTCAACTTTCCTGGTAGGATTTAGCCGGTGAGAAGTCAATTTCTCCCCCCCAAGCAAATCCGGTGTAAAGTATCACCAAGTACTGTACATGTACTTGTACAGCACATCATGATAATCTTTCTCCCAGAACGCCCAAGAGCTAGTGCTGACCTGAGCCAGGGGTCATAATCTCTCTACGATACATCCAGGGCGCAGCAGCCTCAAAACACCTCTATCGCCCTGCCCCGCCCCGCGGCCGTCAAGCATCACAAAACCCAAGTAAAAGTGATAATTCTAACCGTCAGCTCAAGCGTGCAGTCCCTCCCCCGCTGATCAAATAAACCTCCGGTAAGCACCCATAGTGGATAAGGCTGCCTATCATGTTCTGAAAGTATTCGGAGCTTATTTTTTTTTCTCCTCTACCGTTGGGCTAGAACTTCAGGTTCGGTTAAATTACTAGACCGAACTCAAGTATGACATAATAGCTCTACTTGTGTGTTCTCACTCTTTGGCTGAGCAGCTCGTCTGCTAGTGAGTGTAATATTGTAGTGCATCAAATCTAATCTACTCGAGTACTACCATACCAGAAAGACAAGTACCTATCATGACATAATATTCGGTACATCACTGTCGCCGTTGCTGATGTCACGGTAATCTTATGCAGTGCCCGTCAGCCATAATTTAGCTAGAACGCCACGCAGTACTGACTGTACAGTACTTGTAAGTTACGATGCAAGCCTGTTAGTTACGATACTTAAGTTTCTATTCTACTCGGCACTGGGACAAGAATCGCAAAAGGAACTCCGACGCGATTGTGGCGCTTCCGCCAAACCACCGATTGTGATCCATCCATATGACAATAAATTTAATTTGCTCGGATACAGCGAATGCTGAGGAAAAGAAGCTTCGACAGACCCCTCGAGCTTGACTAGCCTCCATCCCATTCGCCTACCCTAAAACCAAACCCCCAATCAAGACTCTGCCGCCGCGCGCAGGGCCCCTCAGGTAGATTTTTGATGCTGGGCGGGGGTTCAATCGCCCCCCCCCCCCTGTTCAACCCAACACATCCCAAAGCAAGCTTTGACAAACACTCCTTCACCCCTGTCAATCAGTGAATCACAAAATCCGGGGAACGGCACGGTAGCTTGGCTCACATCGCGCATGCCAGTCCGGGCGATGGTCTGTTCAGTACGAGTAGAGTACGGTACGGTACCGTATGCTTACCCCTGAGATTGAAAATCCTCAGGCAGACTGCGGTAGTGCGCGTGCTGTTTTTGTGCGACAGTGGGAGGCTAAGCCCCAGCTCTAGTAAGGCCAACATCGGATGGCAACCGCGGGTACCGGAACTTCGCACTGGACCACCTAGTGGTCTATCGGGTCCGATACCCGCGCAGGATGTGGTACCGAGCTTCTAGTGAGGCAGACAAGCTGGCCCCAAGTTTTCAGATGGAGCATATTCGGCCACGATACCAGGTAATAATTGGATTGTAGCAAAATCCAATATGGAGTCTTGGCGTGGGTGTCGCAAGTGTCAGTTGATGATTGGTTCCCTATGACGGTGCCTTTGATTGGGGCTTCGCTGATTCCTGGGGTCAATGGATTAGAGTTGTCGAGCGTCGAAACACCCCCTGAGATACGATAAATGGATGGACAGAGCAGGGGAGGATGTTTGGCTTTATCCCGTTATCTTCGAGGATCCTAAGAGAGTGCTCAGTGAGAGCCTGGAGTTGAGGACGGAGGAGAGAAAGTCTGTCGGGCAAGGGTGAGCGCTGAGAGAAAGATTGGCTTCCCTGTGGGTGGCACTGTGCATGACGTATCTAGCCGACCGGAAGCAAGGAGGGGGGCTCAGCCACGCCATATAAAATCTCATGTCTAGAATTAGCATGGATATGGTAGACTTCCCCGCCGGGATGCTTCTGTGTTACCGTACCCTACTGTACTCGAATAGCTATCCTACCACCCAACTAATGTAATAAACTGGGAAAGTCTTGGGGCTCTCCCTCTATCGTATTTCTTCCCCCGTTCCTCTCCCACCCATCATTCACTCCTCTTACTTCTTTGCCCCTCCCGCACCCCCTCATCACCATCTTCCTCCTCGCAGCTTGCGCGAAGAAGAAAGAACCCCACCTCTCCATCGACTATTACGGTACGACATTACGACCAACATCTAGCTCATGAGCTCTCCGAACGAAGCCGCCCGAAGGGGCAGTCGCGGTCTGATCTATGATCCTGCAACGGGAACTTACACGCGTCCACGTAAATCGTCGCAGATGGTGCCGCCACCACTACCACCCAAAGAGACAGGCCCATCACACTCAAGCGACTACATTTACTCGCCCATCACCAAGGAGACCCACCAGGTCGCTGAACTCGAAGGCGACTCTGATGCTGGAAGGTTAGATTCGGAGGGGTCATCCGTGGGTGAGCGGAGACGGGAGAAGGAAAAACAGAAAGCCAGGAGAGCACCGAAAAAGAAGCGACAGCTCAGAATCTTATCTCTGGGTATGCACCTCTAGATTCCCTGTAAAAGCGCTACCGTATACTAATATTGGATTCGTTTTTTTTTCTTCTTTTACAGATGGCGGCGGAATCAGAGGCTATTCCACACTCGTTATCCTACAAGAGTTGATGCACCAGATATATGTCCAGACTCATGATGGGAAAGGACCCAGAACCCCTGCCGATCTCCCTCGGCCGTGCGACTATTTTGATTTGATTGGAGGCACTGGAACTGGAGGGTTGATCGCCTTGATGCTAGGGAGGATGAGAATGGATGTTGAGAGCTGCAAGGATTACTACGTGCAGTTGACGCGCTATGTTTTTATCACGGACAAGACGGTTTTAGGAGTGCCTTATGGGAAGACCTTGTTCAAATCCAGTCGTCTAGAGGAAGCCATCCGTCACTGCGTCCGAGAGAGTAAGTCCGTTCAATCAGCGCTATTTATAGAATTGACTGCTTACTAATAACTTGTTTTTTCCTCCAGGCACCAAATTCGATACGGATAGAATTGTTCCGCATTCCCCGCCTCCCACGAGTCCTCCAGCCATGACACACAAAAGGTCTGACTCATGGGCGGATCGGATATCTCCCATCCGCCGCCGTGCCTCTTCACTTGATCGTGACCAAACCCGCGGCCGACGGGGATCGAGCGGAACTCGGAAAGCGGGCAATCCTGAAGCGCCCCTATTTGACAATCGACCCGGAAGATGCCGAACATTCGTCACCGCTATTTATCAGGGCACATCGCCAGGGTCGACCACGCCACCAGTATTATTACGCACTTATCCTTCGGCGGCCGAGAGCGTTCCGTCGTATAATTGTACAATCTGGCAGGCCGGTAGAGCAACATCGGCTATTGAATACGCTTTCAAACCAATCACGATCGAACAGAACACCTTTCTGGACGAGGGCAGCGGGATATACAACCCGGCCGCGCAAGCCCTAGAAGAAGCACGAAACAACGAATTCCCCGGCGACGAAATCTCCGTATTCGTTTCCATCGGCACGGGCAAACGTCATGAATCGCCCGCCCAATCACCAGGCCGTCATCGAAGCAGCCGCAGTGAACGGCATCACCACCACAGCAACCATAGCACTGTATCCCTCGCCCAGGAAAAGGCGCCCTGGTGGGAGGGCCTAATATCCACGCCCTTTGAAGGCTTCACGGAGGCGCGGAAGCGGCTCTACTCTAAGGTGGACGACTGCGAGCGCGTACATAGGATCCTCATCGACGGCGAAGACGGTGGGCGTCCAGGACTAGCAAAAATGGGTGTGCCGAGGGAGGACTACTACCGATTCAATGTGGAAGTTGGCGTCGGCGAGTTTGCCATGAACGAATGGAACCGGCTAACGGAAGTCAGCACGGGCACCCGCCGATACCTTGGCCAGCGCGAAACTAGCAACCTGGTGCGCGAGTGCGCTTCCAAGCTCGTGAGGATTGATAAAGCCAATACCGCATCCGCCGAGGAATCCCTTAGGCCAAAGCTCCCCGGCAAAGAAACCGCCCCCCAGTTCCCCCCCGCAAGGCTCAAACCCTCCACCCCTCCGCAAGACATCGCCGAACTAAGCGCCGAAATCGACCACGCAAGAGCAGACTGGACCTCCTCCCCACCACCCCAGATCTCCCCACACGACACGCATCCGGCCTTCCGAGTCGTCATGCCCGACCACCGTCAACATATCCCGCAATCACCCACCGCTGAGACGAGGGCGACGTATCAGTCTATGATACCTGAAATACAGGTGCAGGAACCACCGCAGTTGCCGCCGAAGCCTGCACGACCGCTATATCATGAGGAACACCCGTACTATAGGACGGAGATGCCCATGCCGAATCCGGAAATCAGGGTGACGAGTCCGACGACAGTGGCCGGCGGAGATAGCGACGATGAGCGGAGGGGTGGGGTTCCGCTTGGTGGGGGAAGGAGAAGGAGAAGGAAGAGTACTGGGAGGCGGTAGGAGTGGGTGGTTTCTTTGTATCATTTCATGTTCTTTCTAATTCGTTTTGTCTTCATTAATAAGCGGGAGTGTTTCTATGGGCTAGCGTGAATATATCCTTCCCCTTCTCTTTCTTTTCCCTCTTCTCTTTCTTTTCCCTTTCTTCCTTCCTCTAAAGGTATTTCCTCCCACCCCCTACTATCTCCACCCATTCCCCCGCTGGGCCAGTCGCGGGGCTTCACCTATGATACCACTTTACCCTAGTTTACCCTAGCTTAGTCTAGTCAAGATCCAATCTAGTCCAGCTTAATCCAACCACTAGTTCTCTCCCCCACCCACCACTCCAAGCAAGTAAAGCAAGCGCGATACTCTACCATACATAGACCAATACGAGTTATTTAACGATAAACCAAAGCCACGTTGTACACTCCCCATTCACGACAATCCGTTTTCCCCGCCCCAAAACTCCATCCCCTACCAGTAGAGCAACCGCCATCATCTATCGCACTATACTACACATGGATTACTTACACTTATACACCCAAGCCCCAGAGCAACCCCCCAAACCCCACCATCTCCCCCGCCACCACACCCCCAATCCGGGCACGAGACTGCAAGAGGAACAGAGCAATTCCCGTCCATCCATCAGATAGATAAACAAACAAACCAAGTCCAACTCGCCGTCAGGAGTTCGCCTACCAGACCTTCACAGACTGACTAGTATATACCCGACTGGGAAAAAAAGGCAGAAAGCACGTTTCTCCGAAAGTCAGGATAAAAGAAGGAAGAAAGAAATCCCCCACAAATATGAATCCCTAGTTTTCGATGAAGCGGGGAGGGAAGATTCTTAAATGTGTATGGAGAAGATGGATGATGAGAGGTTGTTGTTTGTGCTATGAGTGAGTGGGTGAGTGGGTGAGTGGGTGAGTGAGCGAGTGATGTGCACAATAGTGCCATACCAAGTTTCTAAAATACTATATTCGTGCGGTACTTAAATTCGTCATGTTCGATACACTTCGTGTCATTTCCGGTGCTCTGCGTGGAGGGGTTGTACGATGTCCGCCGTTTCGGGATTGTTGTCCTTGGCTGCCAGCGAGTGATAGAGGTGGTTATGTAATGTATGTTTAAAAGTACAGTTCCGTATGATACAGTGGGTGCCGGTAACGTAAGTGCGTGCCTTCGGCGGTGAGAGAGGGGGGGAACGGTCCGCTGGGTATCAACTCCCTGGGGATACATGGGGCTCCGCGCACATCTGCATGATGGGTTATCGTAAGGTGGGTAAACGGGCTTTTTTCTGGCGAAAAGGACATCTAGTCTAGATTACCGTAGGTTTCGTTCTTCTTAGTAGTTGGGTAGGGAGCTATTTCCTAGCAAATATACTTGTGGATGGTTATGGCACGGCTCACTTGGTATCCAAAATAGCATCACTCAATGTATTGACCTCCAGAGAGGAGAATTCTACGAAATGTTTACCGCACAAGCATCACAAAGTCCAAATTATGAAATAATATGAAGATTTTAAAAGAAAAACAAGGCATCCATTTTTTTCCTCCTTGATAAAACGCCGACGGCTCAAGACAACCCCGTCCCCAATTTTCTCACACCTCATCACTCTCCCCCTCCCCCCCCTGCTACCAACCCAAAACCAACCCTAACATCCCGGAATCCCCAATGCCGTCGCACTCGTAGACGCAAGCCCCACCCACGCCCTCATAGCATTAATAATCGGCAAATCCCTATGCACACGCGTGTACTTTCCGGGCGCCATCGTATACGAGCACGCGTCAGCAACATAAGCAGTATCCTTAGGCATGCCAAGACATCTAGAGATGGTCTGGTTCCCGGCGTACAGGGAGCAGTCAGAGAGCCCGTCGGGGAACCCGAAGGCGCCGTTGTCCATGAAGGAGTACGAGGAGAGGACGAGCTTGATGTGCCAGTCGGCGTCCTTACGGGAGAAGAGTTTGAGTTCGAAGCCGCGGTGTTTGGCGACGTCTTTGTCTTTGATGAGGACGGAGCCTTTATCGCCCATGTCGCGGGAGGAGGACCCCTAGCTAATATTAGCCATAGCCTCAGAATAAGAAAGAGTATTGACCGCGGGGGGTGGGGGTAATTACAGGACTTTGTTGGTCGTGGTCGTCGTTCTGAACTGCAAAGCGGGACGCCGGAATAACCCACCTGCGGCAGATGGGCATCTCCTTGGGGTAATCCGAACTCCAGACCTTGACCTTAGCAGCATCTGCGTCGGAAAGACCAGCAGCCTTGAGTTGTTTGTCAAGATTGGCGTACCATGACCACTCTCCCCCGCTACATGCCAAGAGGCTAGATTCGCCGCCCATGATGACCTCGAGCCAAGTGGTCCAATCCGCAGGCATGTCGCCTCCCATCTTAGTCTTTACGCGGCCAAGAATCTGCGCCAGAGATGTGGGGCCAATATGCTTCGCGGCGTCGACACGGAAGCCAGTGAAACCGATTGATAGAAGGTCGACAAGGTAGGTCGCTATCCTGTCCTGTACGTAGGGCTTCTCGGTATTCAGATCGGTGAGGCCCAAAAGCCACCCTTTTGTAATAACTTGCCCGTCGTTCCAAGAGTCCAAGATTTTTTCACAGTGAAAGTCTGTCGGCCCATATGGGACAGAAGGAAACTCAAGGGTGGGACGAGTGCCGGTGTACGGGCTCAGAAGGTAGGCGTTGCTAAACAGGTTAGTAGGACTTCAGGAATGAGCTGGGGCTAGGCTGAAGCATACCCGGAAGTAAAGTATGGAGAACCGTCTGTGGCATTGTGGCCGGAGTAGAAAGTGCAATTGGAAACTCTATGGTTTTGGATATCTAACAACAGTGAGAAGTTAAACCCTCCCGCGGGGAGCACGTAAACCTACCATTTCCTTGAGCAACCATGTGGTTAATAACTGCGTCTGCATAAACGCGAACACCCGCAGTGCGACATGTCTGGATCATGGCCCGCAGTTGAGCCCTTGTCCCCATGCGCGAGTGAAGTCTGTAACTGACAGGCTGATAAAGGAGGTACCACGGTCGGAACTGGTTATCTGGCTCGTAGTAGTGCGATCCCCAAACGTGTTCGGTTGGCGGCCAAATCTTAACACCCATCCATCCAGCCTTTCCAAGGAAGGCGCACTCTTTCGCAATATCGTCATACGGCCATCCGAACAACTCGACAATACCGCCCTTTTGCCCATCCGAGAAAGTACTCTGCGCGGCTGTTAACGGAGCATTTTGCCAGATGAAGTTGAGAGGCTCCAGAACCAGGGTGCTCCCGTTCGATCCAGTGATTCTTATAGCCAATTGCCCGGTGAGACCTGAATTAACCTGGAAGGTATTGCCCGACTGGCTAGCGCCGTTAAACCAATATGTTAAACGCTCGCCTGTACGGCTAGCAGCATTGACAACAACGACAGCTCGGGTTCGGTTAGAACCATATTGAATGTCGGCATACCCGACGAGATCGTGGTAATCTTGGAATGTGTCAACGTAACCATTCCCGCCTTCCGGAGGCGTCTGCCAACGTCGCTTCTCGGCAGAGGCGGGGAATGTGTAAACACCACGAGCGCAGTTGTCTAGCCCATTCCAATTTCCGCACCTAGATGGGACAGTAGGGATTGGTTCAGATGGGATACGGGAAGGGATAATTGCCGGAGGGGCGCTTGGTTCCACAGATCCAGTACAAAGGTGTGTAGTGGTAGTCGCGGTAGTGGGCGTTGTGGTACCAGATCCAACCGAAGTGGGGGCCGTAGCAGAAGTAGAGGTTTCTGTGCCGGTGGTAACAGGAATCCGGTAATGAGTGTTATTTCCGGGATCATAGTAGCTGTTCCGTCGGGTGTTAGTATCAAGCCCCCCAGTGACCCGATTTACGATTTTTAAAACCTACGATTCTCCGCAAACAGCATACTCGATGTAGAACTGGGTCGCGCCGATCGCTCTCCCCGAGAAATTCCACGTCTCATATCCGACCGTACCCTGAGCAGACCAGGCGGCGGAAATCGTTTGACTATCGCTCCAGGTACTCCCAACAGCATAGAAAATTGTTACATCCTTCCGGTATGCGATATTTTGTACCTGCAGAAAGTCATGAGCATCCACCCCCTCTGAAGAAACAAGAAATATCAGGGCCTATACCCTGACCGAGCCAGAGAGAACGTCATTCGCAAACGCCCACGAAGTGAGGGAAACCTGTGTTGCGCTCTTGTTCGGAGGAGTAGCTATTGCGAAAGCGGCAAAAATCAGAAGTCGTAAGATAAATATTTTTGCTACAACCACTCTAGTAATCTGCTTTCTGAAGTTCCAACCCAGAAGCCTGAGCCGTGAACCTCTTAGAAGCTGCTCCTAAACACCCCATGACCTCTCCTCTTATAAAATCACTCCTAGTTATCTCTTCCTCCTTACCCTGACTACATCCGCCTCCCTCTCGCAGCTAAGAAGCAAAATGTGCCCCCGCTCAACGGTCATGACACTCCATTCTTTGGCCTGCATTTGGCCGCCGCAACACATAGAACGCTTGCCTCTCACTTAAGCCAGTCTGGAAAGGTACTCACATCTTAGGTAGGAAAGAAAGCAGGCAGGCACAATATAAATCCAGACCCCGGCCAGTATCCGCGCACAACTAGTATAAACCATCTAGCAGCCTGAGAGACGTACCGTCTCCCACCTCCGGCGCCTGACCACAAGTTCCAGTTAGCTATATGTTTGCCAAAAAAAGGATCCCGGGGGGGAGTGGTGGTATATCGTGCTGTTAAAAAAAAAACATAGGCAATGGTAGACGAGAAAGTGGAGCATAAATGTAGATGGTAAGTTACCTGAATAGTTGCTTTTTTCGCCCCTACAAGTCCCTGCTAAACTAAATTCTAGCTCCCCGTCAGCACCGCCAGTAGCTAGTATCACGAAGTACCCCAGGCCTGTGAGCAGTACTCGCAGATACTATCCCGGAGGTCCCAAAGTACCCCATGTAAAAAACCCCCGTTGAGTTTTCTTCACATTCACCATGGAAGGAGATGTATGCTCTCCGGAATGATACGCAACCGGATGTAAGGGAACGGAGAAATGCATAGACAACGTGAGAACTGCTAAGTCGTACCTACTTTTGATAATCTATTATTTTGCAATCCGTCAATACCCCAAATAGAGTAATCCCCAGACCGACTCAAAAGTTACAATCGGGGAACCGCTTCGGGAGAAATAGTACCAGCACGGTCCTCCAACCACAACTACGCCCGGCAGAAAGTCTCAGCCACAAATATAAGCCCTGTGAAGTAATAGCACAAAATCCCCGTAAGCACTCTAATATGTGCCCCCGCCAACCGCGAGGCAAAAATGGAAGTGAAAAAGAAGGCAAGTACCGGTACCAAGATCCCGTCCAAAAGGAATCGTTCTGCCCTACCCACTTCCAACAAATTGTTCCGACACCAGAATAGTCTGTCCCGGCGCCAGGGCAACCCTCCACCTTCTTCACGGATAAATTTCGAAAATGTTCACTCGTATTTCAGGCGATTTCAGCTTTTTTTTTTTGTGCCCTTCTATGCCCTTTGCCTCGCCGAGTAGAGCACTATCAGACTTATTTGGTAGGAGTAACGGCCAATAGATCTCCGCTCGTCGAATAGGATGGACCGGTCGGTGGGAGGTAGCAGCCTATTTTTTTATTATTTTTTCCAGATCCCTTCCTTCTGTTTCCTCTCTTATTTTTCGTTTCTTTGCACCCGGAAGTTTGGTGGAAGGAGATGGTTAAATGATGAGGGCGGGAGAAACTGGAGGTTTTGTCGACAATTCCAATGCGGCTCGCGCAACCAGACAGGGCTCATGTAAGATCACTCGTACGTGTATACCACCAGGTGACCAGTGCGTGTGTGCGGTGCGCACTTGCGGGGGGGGGGATCTAGGCCGAAAAGAAATTTCTACGCACAGCGCCAAGTGCACTAATTTCGAGACTAAAAAAAAGGGTAAAGAAAGTACAGTAGTGACCTCTTGATTCGTATCGTTGCGGGATTCCCCGCCTACTATCAGGTTTCAGTAAGTATCCCCGGCGGTCTAAGAATTAGTGTTTATTTTCAACATTTTACAGACATCCACGTTTGGTTACCTTCATTTTGCCAAAACAACTCTAGAGGAGTGCTGGGCCACTAGACCCACCCCGGATATGTCGAAACCTTATGACTCGATCAGATTGCAGAACTACGGAACCTGGTTCTGTTAACATAACCTCAAAGAAAACACATCAAAATCTACGATACCCTCGCAACCCCCCGGCCCTAAGGACCCGTGGTTCCTTCACCACTGAAACTTTTGGCTGGCGCGCCTGTCGAGCCTCAAGAATAAAGCATCCAACAAGAGGCATTACGGTAGGCCTCGGTATTTTCTGAAAAGGGTTTTTTCGATGCCGAGTTTTCAAATGATCTGTCAGTTCCGCATGCAAAAAGGCATTCCACCAACGCCTTTCGGCTCGAAAACTTCCGGCAACCAGCCAACCCCGGGGCTGGACGCACCTAATGCAGAGAACAGTCGAGAAGATCGAGCTTCGTTATGCGCCTGTCACCCTCTTCTTCCACATCACAAGGAAATAAACAAAATCCCGAATCATTTGTTCTGGAAGCCACAGAATCTCCGAAAATTGTGGATTTGAGTTGTGGCCTGCGTATGGGAATGGGTTTCCATGACGAAATGAAAAGGGGCGATATCCTAAGAATCACGCGGGCAGACTACACCAGCCCATTTCTCCCACCCGAAAATACACGAATCCCTCCGTCGACCACCAGCACCGACCATGTGACCAACTTGCTCGAGCAGAGCCTCACACGTCCGTGCAGTCCCAATATTTCCGAAGCAACGTCATGCATATACGATCCGGTTATACTCGGGGAGTCATTACAAAAACCTGAAA
>Ga0307510_10005146_pt1 | contig 15541 bp, 10 predicted proteins | sample 12_EM_MG_FD_207224 | JGI IMG/M metagenome (GOLD analysis project Ga0307510, IMG submission 207224) | Populus trichocarpa ectomycorrhiza microbial communities from riparian zone in the Pacific Northwest, United States - 12_EM | ecosystem: Host-associated > Plants > Roots > Unclassified | place...
CGCCTATCTTTTAACATATAATTAATGTTTCTTAACTTTTTTTTTCTTTGGATTCGAGAAAACCTCACCCTCCGGAAAGCGCACTTTGTGGGTCCAGGTGAGCGAGTAAAACTCTGGCTGTCCCAGGCTCTTATAAGAGGTGTATGCCCTGACTCGAACTCGAGACTTACTGTGCAGATCTCAAACCCTTTGTCATTACGCTATACCTCTTGAGGACTTAATGTTTCTTAACGTATGGTGTTCAAATCGATTTTAAGGAATCTGTGATCATATAAATTGGAGGAGAGTAACCCTGGCTAAGTTGAAGTCTAATTGACGAAGAGGAGATTGACACATGATCCAATTTTGATAACTCGATTCCAGAAGGTAACATTTGTGCAGGTAGTAGGAGATCAGGGACCTAATTGAATTCTATCTAATAGGTGGAGAGCGTGTTCGTAGTTCACCAAAAAACAAAAGACAATCGACGAATGGGGACAAGAAGCATATTCTTATGCGTTGAGCTGATATCACGGCCTGCTACTGCCGTATAACCGCGTAATTGAAAACTTTCAAAATTTATTTTAGTTTTAGATTGTTTTTTTATTGTGTTAATATTAAAGATAATATTTTAAAAAATATATTTTTTTAATATATTTTTAAGTAAAAATATATTTTTTAAATAATTTCTACTGTATTCTTGGACATGCTTTAAATAGACCGAAAATCTTATTTCTTGAGCTTCCCTAAAATATACGTAATAAATACAAAGATCATGCCTTTGCTTGCCCTTCCATGACGATATTGCTTCACGTTGGATAGAAAGTAACTACCTAGGTGCCCAAGATTTCCTTGCAACTTGCTAGCTGGCGCCTACCGCCGACTCTTTTTTCTCTCTTTGACCACCGATTGAACTTTTTTTTCTCGGAAAAAAATATTTGGCAAAACAGGGTACTTAATTTGGAGGAGGAACTTGCTCGCCAGTGACTTGGCTAGTGAGAATGAGCGAGAGTTTTCACTCGTTTTCTAGCTGCTAGAATGGAAATTATGGACACATGCATGCATTAGATTTGGTAAAAAGATCTACAAATGTTAGAACTGAGATTTACAGATAATATAAAAAATTATGAAATAACTAATTAAAAACAAGATTCCATAAAAAAAAAAAAGATTCCATTGCATTGAAATAAACTAAGAGCCCATTTGACGTGATTTTTTTATTAGGATTTTATTTTTAAATCATAATTTAATACCTCAACTACTATACTATTAAATAGTTTCAAGAGATAGATTCTTCCTCATGAAACTTCTAATAAAAAGAATTGCTCGGTTTAGAGGTGTGATGATTTTTTAAAAAAATACAATACCTTCTAAGTATAAATTACATTTTTAAAAATAAAAAACAAATGTTTTTTATTTAAAAAAATCATAAATTATCTCCCATCCAAACATACAAAATAGTCCTTCGGCGTGCAGGGAGGGAAGGGACCGATTTTGGCATTTAATTACGACTCACCAGCACTGGCAAACGATCATGACGCTAGCTAGGTTTATCATTTATGAACATCTCTCTAGCAGCAGCAACTAATTAAAGCAAATAATAGACCCTTCACATTCAATTGTATATTTATTTATCTTTTGTAGATCCTTTCATTAACAAGTTCCCAATAATTAAAAGAAAAGAAAGCCAACTTTTTTTCTTTTTCCTTTACAGAAGCAATGATACGACGAATGAGTCTAAGCAAGTTGGGTTTGTCCGAATGTACAAAATCCAAATTATTGGTCCATATTCTGTTGTTTTACGTCTTTGACTTTGTAACAAAGTCAACTCGACGGAAATGCAATAATCAAATCCACCCTAGCTAAATGGAGAAGCATAAGACTTTCAAAGTATAGCAGTGCCTACTCTCCATTAATATATATAGACAGCCTGCCTGGAATCTATCCTTTCACATGTTTTCATCTCTCAAATTTTATATCTATTTCAACCACAAAATCCGCTCCTCTTTCTTTCCCTGGTATCTCCTTTCTGTTTTAGCTGACAAATGTCGAGTGAATCTGTTTGCATGGAGGAAAGCTGGGATCTGCAAGCTGTGGTAAGGTCAGGATGCAGTACTAATTATCAAGAGTTTTCCAACATCATGAACAACCCACCTTCGTTATTTGCTCCTCTGAGTTTTGATCAACACGAGCTTTTAAATTCCCAAGAAACTTATGAAACCCCAACTGATTTTGATGAACTAGATGGCCTTTACAGGCCCTTCTACCCTGTGTTGCACCAAACCCTTAATTCCTCACAAAACAATATCCTTGGTACCTGTACCAACACCACATCCATGTCTGTTCGCAAAGAAGTAAAGGAGCGACAAAAGGTGCAGAAAAAGAAACCTCTTTCTGAACCTGCTACCTGTCCAAATAGTAGTAATATTGATGCCACTAGTGCAACCAAATCAAAAAGGAGGTCAGTAAATTTGTGATTTTTCTTCCTTAATTTCAGAATTCAATTCTTTTATCTTAGATGTCCTCGAACGATATTGATATTACTGAGAAATTGATGATTCAACAGGGAGAATCAGCACAAAAGAGTGGTTCAACATGTGAAAGAAGATGGCCTCTCTTCTGACATGTGGGCGTGGCGCAAGTATGGGCAGAAACCCATCAAGGGATCCCCATATCCAAGGTAAAGAAACCTCAATTTGTTTTTCTTTAAGTTTTCTGTTTCTGCGTGGCCAAGCAAGATTATACAATCCGAAAAATCCTATCATTTTCATACAAGCTACAACTTGGAGTAGCCTGGAAATGGTACAAATAATGATGCATGCAACAAGTTTGTTGAAGGTTTCCTTTGCATTTTTTGATGGTCCTTTATTTGCTTGGTGAACAACAAACAGGAGTTACTATAGATGTAGCAGTCTAAAAGGATGTTTGGCAAGAAAACAAGTGGAAAGAAGCAGTACAGATCCATCAATATTTATCATAACCTACACAGCTGAGCACAGCCATGCCCATCCTACTCGAAGAAGCTCACTCGCTGGTAGCACCCGAATTAAGCGTGATGCTATTAAAGGAACCACTCCCAACATTGAGCCCAACATGCCAACAATCAAAGACCAACGTTCGCCGAATTTCGATGGGCTTATCTCTCCAACAACCCCTTCAATGACTTCCACTGAAGATGAATTAGTGCAAAACCTGAGTATTAAGAATGAGGAATTATTAGATCAAGGGCAGATTTTGGAAGGAAATGAAAGCAAAGAAATTTCCGTGCCAGATTTAGTATTCAGCGATGATTTATTTCCAACTTTAGAGGATTTGGAAGGGTTTCTTTTGGATCACTAATTTGCAGATGCAGTTCCCTGTTGATCATTTAATAACTCAATGGGAAGCTACACCAATGAAGCTCCAGTTTATTTTCATTTCCGTTTTTGTTTTTGTTGCAATTTCAGTTTTTTGCATATTCTGTCTTAAAACACAAGATTTCAAGATATCACAGAAAGGTACAAAGTTGTATATGAGGAGATTACGTAGATTTTGGTTGCTTTCTTATGGCATAAAAAAATAAAGATGAAGAAGAAATTGTGCTTGGTTGTGTCATAGAAGATATAGTGAACACTTTTATATTTTATATATTTGGTTTTCGTGGGATAAAACAAAATATATAAAAATTGCGTGTTATCATGAAACTTGCAATGTTCATTAATTTGGAATAATAAAAATAGAGATGGCACATGCTATGCCATGAGCCACACTAAATATTTTTTTGAACTAAAAAAAAGAGAATGCCAACCCTTTCCTACACAAAAAGAGAATGTCCACATGGAATAATTCAAGCTAAAAAATTAAACCAAATTTCTAGGATAAGATAATGTTTTTTTAAAAATATTGAATTAATATATTTGGATTGTGATCTAGATTATAAATTATAAATTATTTAATTTTTTTAGATTATTTTTTATTTAATTATAGAATATATGAGTCGGGTGGGTGATGTACTCAAATTAGTTTAATTACTTGCAATGTTCATTTGGAATAATGAAAATAGAGATGACACATGCTATGCCATGAACTGAAAAAAAAAGAGAATGTCAACCCGTTCCTACACAAAAAGAGAATGTCCACATGCAATTTTTTTTTTATTAAACTAAATTTCTAAGATAATCGTAATGTTTTTTTTTTAAAATATTAATAATATATATATTGAATTAATTTAAGTTTAGTGATCTAAACCCATGATTTAGATTATAAATTCTAAATTATTTAATTTTTTAGATTATTTTTTATTTAATTATAGAATATATCAGTAAGGTGATGTGCTCAAATTAGTTTAACTATTTTTTTATGTTTAATTAAATAATAAAAAATAAATGCTCGCATATTAAATTATTAATTAAATATTGAGGTGTTTATTTGAAATTGTAATAAATTCACAAATATCAAACCAAAAAAAATAAAATATTAAATAATAAAATTAGAATAAAAACCAACAAGAAAAATAAATAGCAGTGAAAAAAATCAAATGAAAAATAAATAATAAATAAAAATAAGAAGTTAAGATACGTGCGTACGTCTACTAGCTATAGGCATAAAAAAAAACTTAGGCACGTGAATTCAGGAAGCTTATTTTCAACAATTTATTTTGTTACGAACAACTTGGATTTTTTTGAGAATTTTCTAATGCAAGTGGGGCTACAATTTCACTTACCGTCCATCATCTATCTAAACTGCGATGTTAAATGACATTAATTAATTAATTGGTTATATTTAATTTGAGTTGAATAAGCTTAATCAATTATATATGGACCTAACACCATGTTTAATTGGTTATATATATTTAATTGGTTACATTTTCATGTTTTGACTGCTGACTCTGGCAGTTGAAATACGCAAGTGGATTATTATTATTATTATTATTTTATAAGAGGGGAATTTAATTGATTGTTTATAAAATATCTTAAAACTCGACTTTCATGTTTTTATTATTTGGAGCGCACACTATGTTTTATTTTTGGTAGACAGTCTTTGAGTTAGATCGATCTCTTGTTTTTATTATTTAAAATTAAAATAATAGTAATCTATTTTCTCTTGATGATAAATAAGTTTTTTTTAATTAATTTACATGTCAATCGAGATTAAGTCTCTTGATCGTGGGGAGTGTACCTTTATAAAAGAAATAGTACTTGATTAAATTTTTTTAATTGCTTAAAATTAAAGAGTAGGGTGTAATTAACAATAAAAAAAATAGTTTGAGGACACTTGGTCACTAAGGTGCAAATGGATCAAACCAACAGTTCTTGATTTTATTCATTATGAATCTACCGGGAGAGAGGAATAGTGTTATTTATATGCTGTAATGGACCTCTCATTGGCATGTACTGATTCCCATTGATCCAACTTTTCGCTTATTTTTCAATTAGGTACCCAAAGTATCATACATTTCTCAATTAAGCCTACAATTTGAAATCCTTTCCTTTTTCGGACTATAAAACGTTAAATTTTCACTAAAAAAAGGAGAGAGTCATTTTATACGTTTTCCTATGAATGTTTAGGACACTCACCATAGCATTTTGGGCCAAGAAACGACTATAAGCTTTGCATATTGATAGATGGTTTGCATTTGCCATTAAAGGGAGGTTGAGAAAATTTATTCAAATTTTCTTTTATGTATGATGGTGATCACAGGTTTGCTTTTCCAAGCTATCATTTTCCTTGCCATCTTCTCCCTGTCGATAAGCCATCTAAATCGAAGCATTTGTGCCTGCCACGTATCGGAAGCTTTCTCCCTAATGGCTCTATTCGTCAAGTACCCTTGATTTGCGTGGAGTATATACCTTTACATCAAAGTGACATTGATAGTATCCTTTCTGGTCGCTTGAACCTGACATGGCTGAGGTCGTGTTGTTCCAAGATGCGTCTTACCTTATACATACATGGTCAGCTTCTCAGTATGAAAACCTTGAATATTGCTGGGCCAACCTTCTATCGTGTCGAGCTCAAAACTATAAATCTTGAAAGCTTTCGAGTTTCAAGGTTCGATCCAAATTGTGTTTTTGTTGGAGTTCCATTTCTGAAAAAAGGTAGTTTGCTTGCAACTATGTGGAGCTCATCAATAGCCAGGATGCTAATTGCAACAGATCTTCCTCGGCTTCAATTTTTATCTCTGTTTTTTACGAGTGAGGTCTGCGAAGAAAAAACCATGTCCTTGTAAGTTCGTTTTTACACTCCTCTTGTAACCTTTGACATTTGATCAGTAACATGTAGATTTTTTCTCTATACGTGCTGCCCCAAAGGGCAATAACTCCTAAATTCAACCTTCGAGAATAACTGGTTCTGCTTGTTAAGAGGTCATCAGATTTCGATATCTTCACAATTACCCGCCCGTTGAGGGTTTCTCCTGTCCTACAGATACTACATGCGAAGGTTGATCCTTAATTTTGTTTAAGCCTAATATTCTGACATCTAAATTGATCTGTTATAGATTATATTGATTTTTTTTTTTATCAGAACATGAGCATGCTACTCCATTCATACCACATGATGCATCCTTGTCTCTTTAAGAACGTAGTTGACATCCTTCCTACAGCAAGCAAGCTGCTCCATTTATATCATATGCACTAACTGGGATATCAGATGCCTTTATAACCTCACATTTCTTGGTTAAATCCAACACTGGATATGGATGTAACGTCCCGCATTGGTAAGAGTAAAGGGTTGCCTTCTTTATTGGCATAGCAATCAATAGCCTTGTATATATACGAGAATTTGAGGATGAATCGAGAATGTGGCTAGAGCATTCTGGGAATGTAGTAGGATCATTGCAGTTAGTATATAGGTTTATAGACTGCTTGGCCCATAACAATGATATGAAAGCCAATTCAAAAGGATCGGTGCAGACTTGTAGGATCCTGCCTAATATCAAGTTGACGTCATTCGACAATAATACCTTGTATTGTTTCTGGATGGGAGACGTTATAACATCCCACGTTGAAAGAGGAGAGATGGATCGGTATAGCTCAGGGTACTGAGCAATTATACAGAGATATGCTATATATATCAAAATAGGGATTTGCTACTAACAGTCTACTTGAAAGGCATCATGTTTTTAGAGATTAGTGACACAAGTTTAAAAAGAGATTCGTAGCACCAAACTAAAATAGATCATAAATTTAAATATAATTATTGAATCAAATTTAAATTTTTATAGAAAATTCTCGGCTCTAGATCTATGGAGGGACCCCTTTGCCGGTCCATCCATTACGTTGATTTTCTCAAATTAAACTTCGAAGATTCTATTTTGTTATTTTTTCTTGATTTTTCTGAATTTTATGATTTTTAGCATATATCCTTTTTGTTATAGTATTTTGATTTTTCTATATAAAAACTTGTAAATCTTTTAGAAAGATAAACTCTGTAAGATTAATATTTCATAAATAAAAATAATATTTTAGGGTTATGTTTTTGTGTTTTAACTCTATTTCAACCTATTTTATATATTTCTATGGTCGTTGTTGTTCTTGTTGTGCTCCCATCTGGATCGTAGATTTCCTGCTATTTGTATCTCGGGCTTCACTTAATCAAGTTACTGCAGTAGTTGGAGGATAGCTGGAAGTTGATAAGCATGCACCTCTTTGCATGCAATTTTTTCTGTGAGCACCTTTTAACTTCTGGATTAGAACATCTCTTTTTGTCTCCTCAGCTACAATCTTTACCAGCTTTATTTCTCTCAAAATAATTTATGCTAACTTATTTGTATCGAGTCTATAAACTCATTTTAAAGCACTTAGGTTGAGGAGAAAGGAGGAATTTTTTTGGGGATGGTAAGGACGCTACAGAGAACTTTTCATAGGATCAGGTACGTAGTTTAAATCTTTCAAGCGTTGCATTGTTTCTGATGCCAATCATTTTACGGTTCATAATAAATTAATGTGCTTCTCGCATACCTCTCTTTTTAATTCTAACCTAACACTCCTTCGAATTTAATTTTCACGTCGAATTTATAATCTTCCAAGTACATGAATGGTACAGCGTGATCGATCTTAATTATCAAGAAGTTTCATTAAAGGTTTGATTCTTGTTTGCATAGTTTGGTTTACGCTGTTCAAGCTTGATGGCTCTTACCTATCCACCGGGACGAATTTATGATAGGTTAGCTTGCATGTGTTATAATTCTCATTCTGGGAGCTTCGGCTGAAAAGGTCTGAGATTGTGCTAATCTTCACCATGATTTACATTTTACTTAACCTGCATTGCATAAGAGACTGAAGTTGACATAAATGTCCAAAATTAGTCAATTCCTTGGTTTTGAAAAGCTGTGCATATTAGTTATAGGCACTGTTTTGAAGAACTTGGTTTTAGGCCATGCCTTCATGAAGGCTCGCTGGATTTGAGTGAAGGGCACCTCTTAGAAATTTGGATATGTTGGGAATTCAATGGGAATTCATTAATTTTCTGCATGGTTCAATATACGTTGTTGCATGTTAATTTACACACACACACACACACACACACACATATATATATATATTGGTAATAAGCCATTTATCTTCATCATGTTTGGATCATATAGCTGAGAAGGTAAGAAAGCTACATTTCATGAGTTTCACAAGTCTACCTTTCCATATGAACTGTGAACGTTTCTTTTTCTTTGTGGCAACTTGATGTTGACAGTTATGGACCCAGGAGACAAATTTATGAGCGAGCATTATTTACACCTACATTTAAAGTTGAAGGGAATTAAATTCGGGGGATTTAGTGGAGTATTGATGAGCTGGAGCTCGCAATGTATTTGCTCCGAATTGCTGTTGCACTGCTGCAAATATATGGTTGGTTGATTGTCTTTTGATTAGCATAAACTTTGAAGTTGATTTGTGGAGTGAAAGAAGTTTTCAATCTGGTTCTTATTCCTGTTCTTATTCGTATTCACACTATTCTTATTCTTCCTGTTCTTATTCGTATTCTTATTCCTGTTATTATTCGTATTCGTGTTCTTATTCTTAATCTTATTTTAGCTCTTCTAGAGTGGTACTGTTCAATTCATAAGGTTTGGGATCATCAACTATACGGATTTAAGACCTAAGTGGATTTTTTTTTGGCTTAGAGAATGGAGGTTGATGTTGCTTGATTAGAGCCCCTTAGCCATTGCCAGGGATGGAGCTGATGTCCTTTTCGGGATATTGCCCCTTAACTATTCAAAAAAAATCTAAACGTTGTTTTTAACTGGGAAAACACTGGAGGGAAATTAAACAATAGTTGTGAGTGAAATCTTTTTTATTATTATTAAATGAGAAATGAAAATAAAAGTCCATAGGAAAAACTATAGAAAATGAAGAAAAATAAAGAAAATAAGAGGTTTGCCACAAAATTTGAAATTCAGTAGACCTGAATTATATATATAAATTGTTCAGTGTTCCATATTATTTTGTGGCTTAATACAAATTCATGTCAGCAACAAAGCTTATAATTGAACATAAGAGACAACTAATAGTACTGAATACTAATTACATTCACTTCATGATCTAAGCTACATGTAATCAGCCACCTTCTTGTTTCCAGTCAGCTGCCACAGCTGTGACGGGCAGTCTGCTTTGCTTTCAGCTACTAAAGCAGCCACTGAGCCCACGAAAGCTGCGTTCATATAAGTTGTAGGTTCAGCGTGAGAGTAGTCTGATCTTAAATCTTTGTACTGGTCATTTGAATCTGGACCTCCGACAATGGCACCTACATGTGTGTTTGGATTTGGTTGACTAGCAAAGTAATAACTAGAGTAGCCATCATTGCAGCCAACCTTTGATGGGAGAGCTTGGACTGAGGGGATGGATGCGCCCCTATGGTGCATTTGAGTTGGATATTTGCTGCCAAACCCCACCATATATGACATCTTCATGGGGTTGCTCCCAAGTATATAGTCCACCTAAAAAAACACATGAATGAATTCACATGGTTAGGGAATTTTCTCTTCTTTTTGGTGATCCATTGGAAGAATGTGGAATCTACCTGTGATTTTGCAAAGGCTTTAATCTGAAGTGCAGAGAAATGTGCAGAGCCACACTGGATTCCACTAACATGAGCTGCTGTCAAGGTATTGGAGTAGATAAATAGCAGCATGGAAGAGCTTGTGACATACTGCAAATTAGAACTATCTCTAGTATACAGAAGCCCACCTTCAAATAAACAAAAAATCTCATCTATTAATGATGCTATAATAAATTTGTGCTGTTCAAATTAGCTACTGTAGTGGCCTTAATCATCCCTTTTGTTTTGCTTACCAGGAGTCGTTTTAATCTGTACAGAACTACTCCCTGGCATCAATGCACATACAAATGACTCTGCATCACTCTTAAACTTGTCGAAATCCTGCTTCCCACCATAGAACTCCTGGACAAAAGTTTAGCACTTGCCTTTCAGGTTCTCAAAGAATGAGGAGTCAAGTTTTTAGTTTTCTTATGGTAATACCTTTGCAAGTAATGTCTGAGCTCCGGCAAATTTGTTGTCCCAACTGAATTCTGACACTGCCTGACTCCATCCTTTATTGCTTGAGATGTAGCTCAAGTACTTGTTCTCTCCACTTGCCTTGTATAGCCAAGTTGCAGCCCACAACAATTCATCCTTCACAGAATTCAGAAATAGTAATTTCATGACAAGACATAAGTATTACCAATCTCAGGGCCAGTTTCTACAGGCAGCTTTTATTTTTACCTGATAGCCTGAGAATGAGCAGTAGAAAGGGCAAGAATCTTTAAAAGATGATCTATAGTTGTCTGCCAGATCAAACAACTGCATAGCATCCTTAATGAGTCAGCCAAAGAGTTTTTCATCATAGCTTAATTGGTAGCATTTAAAATTTTTGGCCTTACTGATTGTGATTGTTGTAATAGCTTGGTGGAATAGCTGGGGTCAACAGCCTTAAAAACAATTGAAGCGGCCGAAAGAGCGGCTGATGCCTCGGCTGCAGCCTCAGTTCCTGGTGAATTTGGAGTTATCTTGTAGAGTGTTCGAGGAGTGTCCATATCTTCAGGACGTTCCCAGCATTGATGATCAGCATTTCCATCCCCAACCTACGATAGTATCAGAAAAATAAAGTAAAAAACAATATAAATACTTCAAGACTTTTAGATATAATTAACTCCGATGCTACCAATAAGCCATCACAAATCATATGGAAAAGAGAGACCACCTGGGTGTAAAATGCTGTGGATGAAGTATGACATTCCATAATGAAGTTAGTGCCCCAACGGATTGCAGTGTGGAGATAACCAAGCTGGTTGACAGAAGATATCTCTTTCTGGTACTCAATTCCAGCCCAGCTCAATAAAGTAACAGTAAATGCCATTGGCCATCCAAATTTAACATTATCCCCAGCATCATAGTAGCCTCCTGTTAAATTCACCTGCCAAAACACACCACATAAATTATCAAATTACACCACAAGTACTAGCTTTGCTCTTGCTGAGTGATTTAATAAAGTTGTTCATAATTCTGTTATGTTCTTGCTTGTTATTTAGGCTGTTAAATACTCTTAGTTTGGTGATCAGGAATTGACATAAAAATAATCCAAGTTTAATTTCAGAGAGAACAGATTCTAGTCCCTCCAAAATAACGGTGGTTAATTTTGTTTACCATACCTTTTCAGGCTTGCCATCGGAGATAGCAGAATTTCCCCTCCATTTTACTCGCTGGTCGGAAGGCAGTTCCCCAGAACGTTGCCCTTCAAAAAACAAGATTGCCTTGCCAAGGGCATCACCATAGCTAGTAGCTCTGGAGCATGGCTCTTCACTTTCCATGGCAAGACTAACCAAGACACAATACAATACAACACCCCAGACAACTCCACTATGCCCCATGATTTTTTTTTTTAACTCGATGGCTCCCATGTGTCTAATTTAGATCACTTAATGGTATTTATAGACCAGTTTTACTACAAATATGCTGTATGGTTATTGAGTGTTCCTTTAAGTTATTTTGTTACGTAATTGTAAAAATGGTGTGGATTCGTCAATGGTTTAAATGAGGATGACAAAACAGAATGGAGATGGCGTGAGAGGTTCACACAAAGTCTTTTGAAGGGATGGGTGGCGTGAGAGGCTTACACCAAGTCACAAAGATTATACAATCATGATACTTAGATACTGGCACCCACTCCTTAAACGTCATTAGCTACCATCATACTCTTATGCATGTATTTTACATGATGTGGAAAAAAATAAAATTAAATCTCTCTTTTTCTTGGTTACTCCTTGACGTCTCTTCAGCAGAACAGTAACAGTAGCCCTAGTCTAGCTCTAAATGGAGATTTTTTGTATTAATCATAAAGCTGTCTCCAAGGGGACAGTGAATCTTTTTCTTTAACATTCATCTAAAATATTATACCCTCTGCTGTATTCGAACTTGATAAATCTTAAAAAGAAGCTTTGCCTTTGGGCAGCGAAAACATATGAACGAACGGCTACCCTTCGATGTGAGACGACTGAGCCCAGTCCTTCTTTAGGTGAAACAACTACCGCCTGAAACTTTTTCATACACGGCAATGTAAATCTCATTTCTGTCTACGTTCAATGCGATTCTTCTAGCCATGACTGTTTCCTTGTGGTGTCTTTCTTGCATGTATCTATTTTCCAATTAATGTTGGTAGAAATACACATGTATAATTCTTTTTAATAGAACAAGAAGTAAACTTTATCACAGGATATTCCCCGGACTAACAGCCCGTTTTTTCAGTAGCAACAGAGCCGCTGTCAGTCACTTCACTAAACAACCACATGTCCCTCTTGAATTTCACATCGAGTGGCCTTATTTGTTAGGCATTCTTGAGAGATGAGTCTTTGCCTTCGTGTGCATTTGCTTGTGCTTTCTGCAATATTTAGCTTGTAAGATTACAAATTTAATCTTATGATATCCTTATCCCCAGTTATTTGAGAAATCAAATTTATGTAACAGCCTTTGTCATATTGAGTTTCGAAAATGAAGCATAAAATAAGTTTATAGCATAAGGATCGCGACCTTTCCAATGGATGACATAAAAAAAGGAGTTTACATGCATGGACTGATAATATATAAAGTCCTCGTACATGTAAAGCAGCGTCTCTGATGAACTTGTTTTAACTACATTTTATTTCATAGAAATCTTCAGATTTGAGTATGTGTGCAGAGTGGTCTTCTGTTTCTTGTTTCTTGCTCCTTGTTTGTACATGCTACGAGGGCTTTTCCCCTGAATTAGTATTGCATCAGATTGCGGAATCTCCGGGTGCTGTTCACAGGCATAGCCTTCCTCCATAGATGATCTTTTGTTCTGGTTTTTGAATGTGATGCAGGTAGCTTCTATTCTAAAATCAAATCGAACATCCATATCCAAAAACATCAAGAAAATTATGATTTCATGATCTCACGAAAAAAAACTTAAACATGCTGTGAGAGGAGGATAAGCAAACCATACACGCACAAGCTACACTCTTTTCATTTGTATTTGTCATGTTCTTATTCTCCGCTGATCCTTGCAAGCATTAGAGCATATTGCTGCAACTGCACTTGGTATAAATGGTGCAAATGGTAATCAGCACAATAGTGAATCAATAATTTGAACCTCAAAAATGGATCTTGAACTCCATTCCCAACAAAATCATTTTGAACTTGGATTCTTCCAAGAAGATATGAAGTCCAGCAAGATTCTTCGCAAAGTAGATTCTGAAAATGAACTCTTTTAATTATAGCAAGTTACAGAAGTGTTTTTCTTCGACCGAGTTCTCTACCTTTTCGACTCCTACAAAATCTCTGAAGCAAATTTGAATTTATAAATGACTGCAATATCCTCCCCATTTCTTACATTCTGCCTAGATATGTACCTCCTTTTAGGAAAAGTGAAACAAGAGTTAGGAAAAGTGAAACAAGAGTGTAAATAGTGTATACTTTCATGCCACATGAAAGCCGTGGATATTCTGGGAAGCCAAAGCCAGAACTGCGCAGGAAAGCTTCAAGCATTATAAGAAGCCATAGAAGAGCATTTTCCTTCTTGAGAAGGAAAACCTAAATTGTTCTGTCTGTCCACAGAAGCACTTCTTGAGGCTAATTGAAGCAGGGTTTGTGGCACCATGTAGGAAATCCTTCTGGAAGCTTTGCCCATAAGAATGCGCATCATTTGATATTTCTCTTTTTCAAGTGAATCAGACGTTTGTGAAGAGATGACATGATGCTTACAATGGAAAAGCTCCCAACTCCAGGCCATGCCTTGATAGAAGTACCTTACGTTCGCCGACCCATTGTAGCTGGTAAGAGAGGTCCAGATTATGTATTAACAATTTCAAATTGTCTGCATAAGTCGAATCCCGGGCTTTCTCCTTAAAAAAAAACATCACAAAAGTGTCATCACCTCAAATTAGCTGTGCAAATCAGAGGAGATACTTTTGGTTTACACTAATCTATCTTGTACGGGATTAAATTGTCCACCAAAGAAAGATACAGCAATTCAACAAAAAAGTAATTTTAACCACTTGAGGTAGCATTTTGCACAGTTCACTAGCTAGAAGGAAAATCACCTGCAAATTGGCCTGGTTATCATGCCCCAATATGCTTGCCATTATGCTAGACCTAGAAGAATTGGGTGAAAATCCTTCCCATGGAGGTACAAATATCAGTTTGGTGCACTGGACAGGAGCCAAGTTTCGACTAAGTTTCTCCCACCACACAGATCCTAGTGACCACCATCTTATCATCAAGCCATGCTCAGAAAATGCAACCAGTCCCTGCACGTTTTATGACAAATTCAGATAATTGCAGGAAAATCTTAAACAACTAACAAATTGTTATTTTCATCTTTTGTTGACTGATTGCACCAAAAATTTAAGAGGCTTCCAAGCCTCCAAACTATTCAGGATCTTGTCAAAAAGGTAACATTGATAGGTTTCATAGCCAACAAGGTTGCAGCAGATACCTTTACAATTACCCCAAGGATAACTGAAGGTGTTAAAAAAAATTTGAAGAAGTTCTGCATGCTTCATACATCTATCAGAGCTATTCTCAACTTGAAAATAGCACAACTCCACTTCATGCCACATTTATATATGACTAAGTTCTGCGTTCAAAATATATACTTTCCTAACTCACATAGAATTCCTATTTATATCATGTAGTTCCTCATTATGAGGAAATCCTAAGCTTCTAAACTATGAAAAACTTCAAACCAAAACTCGCAGACTCTTTCTTGGATTCAAAGAATAAAATAGAATGCATAGGCATGGCAGAACAGCAGATGACACATACCATGATCGTGTGTGTTTGTGTGTGTGTGTGTGTGTGTGTGTGTCTGTGTGTGTGTGAGAGAGAGAGAGAGATCAGATATTATATGAATAGCCCACAAAAAAAGTTCAAAACTATTATGCAGAAAGTCAATTTGATTGGTGGGTAGCCCAATCATGTCCATGAGTCAAAGTCAAGCCTTTTAAACCATGTGGATTGCACAGTCTAAGCCAGAATTGGCTGGCTAGTACAAGTTTAAAAATTGTCTATTTGAGGCCTTTGAACAACGTATACCTCTCCATCAGGGGCAAAGCTCAAAGCTGATATTACAGTGATCACT
>Ga0307510_10005147_pt1 | contig 15541 bp, 9 predicted proteins | sample 12_EM_MG_FD_207224 | JGI IMG/M metagenome (GOLD analysis project Ga0307510, IMG submission 207224) | Populus trichocarpa ectomycorrhiza microbial communities from riparian zone in the Pacific Northwest, United States - 12_EM | ecosystem: Host-associated > Plants > Roots > Unclassified | place...
GAATCACTTCATTTCGATCTCTAGAACTCACGCTCTGCACAAAACATCGACTGAACATCAAATCTGCCAATTACCTCCAATTTACTCCTTTTTGCATCTTTCATCCAAAAGTACATTCAAAACATAAAACAAAGAATATCAAGATATTTTATATATAAAACATGGACAAAACACTAGTTAAATGTGGGTGAAACTATCGAATAATATGGTTGCATCACGTGGTCAGAGAAGGAGTTCATCTAGAGCATCTGGGAGTGGTAGGGTTCCCCCTCCACCCCTTTCTATGTAATGTTATTATTCAGCTGGAATGTCAAAGGGCTTAACAGTCCTCTGAAACAGCATGAGCTGGTTCGTCTCATGCAAAAACATAAATTTGATGTATGTGGTCTCTTGGAGACCAAATTGTCTTCTTCCAAGCTTTAGTTTATGCACAGGTTTCGGCTGAAGCGCTGGAAACTAGTCTCTAATATGTAAGCTACTAGCACTGCTAGAGTGATTGTGTTATGGAATCCTTCTACTGTTCATGTTGATGTGCTTGATTCTTCTCCCCAGTTTATTCATGTTTCCATTCGATGCTTATCTTCTCATCTTACTTTTGCTGCTTCATTTGTTTATGGTTACAATACCATTTCTGGCCGTAGAACTCTGTGGGATGGCCTAAAATCTTGGGCTTCAATTGGTCCCTAGCTTGTGTTGGGAGATTTCAACTCCACTCTTTCTCAGGATGACAAATATAATGGTGAACCGGTCTCTTCCTATGAAGTCTCTGATTTCAGAGCATGCTGCTCAGAGCTTGGGCTTTTAGATCTAAACTACACTGGTTGTCATTATACTTGGTCCAATGGGACTGTTTGGACTAAAATTGATCGTGTTCTAGCCAATCCTTCATGGAACAATCTTTAGCCCACTTCTCATGTGCATTTCCAACCTCTAGGAGCTTTCTCTGATCACTCAGGAGCCCATGTCCGCATTGGTGGCAGTTCTCCCCCAGGTCGTCGGCCATTTAAGTTTTTCAATATGTGGGTTGAACACTCGGAGTATGCAGGCCTAATTTCTTATGGATGGCAACTCCCAACCGAAGGCTCTCCAATGTTTATTTTGTGTAGGAAGCTCAAATCTTTAAAGCAACCCCTAAAGAGTCTGAACAAGTTGCATTTCAGCCACATCTCAGACAGAGTTGCTAGAATGGAGGCTGACTTAGAGCAACTCCAACACCTTTTGCATGATTCCAGAGATGATATATCTCTCCTGAACCGGGTTAATGCACTAAAGATTAATCTTCTTAATCTTAAATCTGCTGAGAAAGCGTTCTTCTCTCAGAAGTTGAAGTGCATTTTTTTCAAGGACAGTGATAGAGGTACAAGTTTCTTTCATGCTTTGATGAGCCACAAGTATAGGAAAAGCTTCATTCCTGCTCTCCAGTGTAGCAACGGGGATCTAACTACTACTATAGATAAAGTTGGTGCTGAATTTGTTCATTTTTATCAGAGTCTTCTTGGCACCTCCTCGGCTATATCTCCTATTAATAAGGAAGTTGTTCATAGTGGCCCTTGTCTGGATACCAATCAATCTGATTTTCTTCTAGCTCCTGTCACTAATGAAGCCATCAAGGAAGCTCTCTTCAGTGTTGAAAACAATAAAGCTCCTGGTCCTGATGGATTCTCTTCTCTTTTCTTCAAACAGTCTTGGGATATTGTGGGAGCTGATTTCTGTGCGGCAGTCAAGGATTTTTTTTCCTCTGGTCGGATTCTAAAGTAGATCAACCATTCCATTATTGCTCTGGTTCCAAAATTTGCTAATGTTAATTCTGCAAATGACTTTCAGCCCATTTCATGTTGCAACGTGGTTTACAAAGTCATCTCCAAAATTCTTGCAAGAAGGCTAGGATGTGCCCTTCAGGGCATCATTAATCCAGCTCAAAACGTTTTCCTTGGTGGGAGAAGCATGACTGATAACATTAATCTGACTCAAGAATTACTCAGGCATTATGGTAGGAAGAGGACCTCCCCCCGATGCCTCATCAAAGTTGATTTCAAGAAAGCATTTGATTCGGTGCAATGGCCTTTTCTCAAAGCTCTCCTCCATCTGTTAGGTTTTCCCCAGAGATTTGTTCATCTGGTAATGTTATGTGTGGAAACCTCCTCATACTCTGTTGCTGTTAATGGCAATCTTTATGGTTTCTTCCCTGAAAAATATGGAGTTCGGCAAAGTGACCCTCTCTCTCTATATCTATTCCTAATATGTATGGAATACTTCTCCCGTATGCTGGGAATGGCCAGTCAACAGCAAGCTTTTCACTTTCACCCAAAGTGTGCGCCTCATCATATTTGTCATCTTGCATTTGCTGATGACGTTCTCTTACTATGCCGAGGGGATTGTTCTTCTGTCCAAATTCTGGTTGAGCAGCTCCATGCTTTTGGCCGAGCTTCAGGACTTCATATTAATGCATCGAAATCCTTTATATATTTTAGTGGTGTTGGTGACAGCTTGAAGCAAACTATCCTCCAAGACTCTGGTTTTTCAGAAGGTAGCTTTCCTTTCAAATACCTTGGGGTCCCCCTCAGCCCTCACAGGCTTCTGGCTAACCAGTTTTATCCCCTCCTGCATCAACTTGAAACTGTTATTCAATGCTGGATGGGCAAAAACTTATCCTATGTTGGGCGGCTGGAACTAATTGGCTCTGTTTTATTTGGAATGGTTCAATTTTGGCTTAGTATTTTTCCCATGCCAGAGAGTGTTATCAAACAAATTACTTGTATTTGCAGGAACTTCCTTTGGACTGGTAGTACAATCAGGAATAAGTCTGCATTGGTTGCTTGGAAGAACGTTTGCCTGCCAAAAGCTGAAGGAGGTCTTGGTTTATATAACATTATAGCAAGGAACAATTGCTTTCTTGTGAAGCAGCTATGGAATATTCATCTGAAAGCTGACTCTATTTGGATTTGTTGGGTGCACCATTTTTATTTACAAGACACCAACATTTGGACAGTCCCCCTGCAACAAACCTCTTCCCCTCTATGGAAATCTTTCATTAAACTACGTGACCGTCTCCTTGATGACTGTGGGGGGCAGCCAGCAGTTATCTCCATGCTGCAAAGTTGGGGTAATACTACAAAGCTTTTTTCGGCTAATGCTTATGAATACTTGAGAACCAAAGGAACCCCGGTCTCTTGGGTGCATGTGGTTTGGGAGTCCTGGTGTCTTCCACGATATAGTTTTATCCTGTGGCTTGCCTTGCTTCAGCGGCTGCGAACAAAAGACAGGTTGCATTTCATTGACATTGATGTTAGTTGTGTATTTTGCCAGGATCATGAAGAGAGCCACGACCACCTGTTTTTTGCCTGCAGCTGGACCTCCATATTGTGGATGAAAGTCAAATCCTGGCTTAGACTAAACAGAGGCATGACCACCATCAACAGTGCAGTTCGGGGCCTTCATCTCAAGGGGAAAACTGTTGTCACTAGAATGAAAAGAGTATCCCTCAGCATTGTTGTTTACTTGATATGGGAAGAAAGGAACAAAAGGGTTTTTGAAAATTCCTGCTCCCCTGTGGAGCCTATATTTTGGCGATTTCAAGTGTTATTCTACATGATATTATGCTTTCATCAGCGTGATCTCCCCATTCCTAATTGACTGGTTGCTGATCGTTATGGTGATGCTATCATTTGGTTTGCATTAAGATGGGCTGCTTTGGTTTTTCTTTGATGTTACTGCTCCTATTGAGTTCTTGTCTTGTTGTTTTCACGTGCATGGTTGCACTGGCCCTTTGCTGCATGATTGGCTGCATTTCCACATCTCTTCATGGAAGGGATCATGACTTACTGTTGCTTTCTTTGGCTGGTCTTTGCTTTGTGTCGCTGCATGGCTGGCTACCTCTCCACATCTCTGTCTGGCGTGTTTAATAACGGAAGGCTGCATCTCCTCAGCTGCATGGAATGATCTGCTGTCCTCTAATTGGCTGCATCTCCTTAGCCTCTGCATGGCTATCTTGGTGGAAGAGCCTCTGAATAGATGTCTTGGTGTCTTCGCATGGTGGAGCTGGGATTGCTCTGTTCTGCATGGTGATTCCACGTCCCTTCATCAAGGAGTCAATGTTGGCTGCTGCTATTGGCTGGTTTTTCCTTGGCGTGTTGAAGCTCTATTGCTGATGTGTGCACTCCTCATTGGTCGGTTCCATTTATCTTCATTTGTCTGCTTGTGGTTCCTTTGTCTCCTGCATGGGATCGTATGAGTTTGCATGCGTTTTCACGTTCTTTTATCTTGATCAGTTCTTGGTATTTCTGTTTGACCTTGCATGTTGAGGGGTGGACGTGCATGGTTCCCTGTTTCTGCATGGTCTCTGCATGGTCTTTCATTTAATTTGGCTGGGTGGGAGCTTCTGATTGGTTATGGATCGTTCTCTGAATGTGATGATGAAAGGGCTCTGCATACACTTGCATGTGGCCTTATTTGCTTGGTAATTCAGCTGCTGGCCGGTTTTATTGATACCGGCCCTGTGCTTCTTGGCTGATCTTTAGCCATCTGTCTACATTCTCTTGTGTTTCACAATTCCTTGTATCTGCATGGATGAGATGTTGCCACCTGTTCTTGGTTGCTGCTGGTGTTTTAATGTGTTCTAGCTGGAACCTAGCTGGGCTGTCTCTATCTCTGCAAGGATGGTCTTCTACATCTCTGCATGAATGGGCATGCTTTGTATGGATGGCTGGTAACTGTCTCTACATGGATGGCAAAACGTTCATCGTCCCTGGATTTTCTGCATGGCTTTCTATTGTGCTCATCGGCTTGTCTGCTTTTGGTTTCAGCTTGTGGGCTTCTGGCTCCAGCCTCCCCTGCTAAGAGTTTCATTCATTCATTCATCCTTTCGTCCTGTAGTTGTGGCTGATTCATCCTCGTCAGCTTCTGCTTATTTTGCTTTGTGTTAGGTTGGGAACCTTATATGCTTTGGTTCCTCTCATAACCATTGTTGGTTTTTTTTCACTGTTATTATTTTTTCAGTGGTTTGCTATTTTGGTTTCTTAGGGAGTCTGTTCCCTTTGCCAGATTATGTATGTCCTTTGTATTGCTGGTCTCCAGCTTGTACTGCAAGCTTGTCTTGGTATTTTTTATCTATACATTTCTTACATTTGATAAAAAAAAAAGATGTAAACTTGGCTTGGAGGTTATGATCTTCCCTAAGGTTGTGCATTCCTCCACTAGATGTATGAGGTTGAGTTTTACTTGGTGTCTCATAAGTGCCTGTAATGTCTCAATTTTGAGCATTTTCAGCTGGCAAGTCTAGGTACTCCATTGCTTCATTAGGGTCTTTATCTTCAAAAGTTTCATTGCACATCAATTCCACCATTTGCCTACTCTAGGTGTTAACCCTTTATAAAAATACGAAACCAATCTCCATGTTTCAAAACCATGATGAGGGCAAGTATTAAGCAAGTCTCGATACCTATCCCAACATTGGTAAAATGTTTCTCCTGATTTTTGAGTGAAAGTGATGATTTGTCTTTTGAAAGAGTTTGTTCTGTGAGATAGAAAAAACTTCTTGAAAAATTGTTGTCGCATTTCATCCCAAGCACGAATGGATCCTAGTCTAAAATTTTGTAGCCATGTTTTAGCTTTATCTTTTAATAAAAAAGAAAAAAGCTTTAATCTGATGGTGTTCATGCTACAATTTAAGTCATCATAGGTGTTACAGACCTCCTCAAATTCTCTCAAATGCAAGTATGAATTTTCTAGATCTAAGCCATGAAAAGAAGGTAAAAGTTGAATAATGTCTAGCTTAAAATTAAAATGAGATGCATCAGGGGGGAAAACTATACATGAGGGTGCATTTGTTCTTGTGGGATTCACATGGTCTCTAAGTGTTCTAACATGGTTATTCTCATTATTCTCATTATGAAGCGACTGGTTATCTTCTTCGACCATATTTTCTGAAAATGATGAGGATACCCTACAAAGTCTACCACTTAATGTACGTGACCAAACTCTCATGCACGTGTAGGAAGAGAATAAAAGGAAGAAAAGAAAAAGGAAAAAAAATAAAACAAAATAAAAGAAACAAAAGTTAGATAAAATGAAAAGTGAAAAGTGAAAAGAGAAAATAAAATAAATATTATCATTTATACAAGAATTTACCTCCCCGACAACGGCGCCAAAAACTTGACACGACCAAAGAGTTGATGTCTTCTCAATTTCAGTAGTTAAACTCATCAATCAATCCTTTGATTTATGTGATAGGCCTGTATTTAAGATGAACATTTACCATAAATTAAAGGTATCTTATGGTATCAGACTTGTTATTATAAAACATGCTTTAGTTAAGGAGTAATTGACACTTCAAGTGCAAAATGATGATATAAAACATTGATAAAAATGCACTTTTAAATACTAATCAATATATGATAATGTTCAATGTTGTTTTGCATACTTGAATGTTTAGTTAATTAATTTCGAAGTCATGGCAATGTATGTTAAGTATTGATGTTTATATGGATTAGGCTATTTTAAGGTAGTTTGATGGGTTTGTACAAGCTGTAAGCATGTTGTTTGAGCCTCAGGACAATGAAACTAATCAATTGAACATTGTATATACATAAGGAAATGCATTTTTAGCTTGTTGTTAGTATATGGTTTTGCTTGTTATTTTACCATTGGTTTTTTGTTTGTTGTTGTTTTGACGGTTTAAGCAAATTATGTTGAGCATGCTCAAGCTTTGGTTGCTAAGTTTAGATTGTTTTTTGGACTCTTTACACATTTTTTTATTATTATTTTAAGGCATTTCTGGGTTTCTCGATTGGTGTTCATCTGTTAAACATTACCTTGGGTCCCTATTTTCCATGTCTTTTTGGTCGATTGATGGTTCTTACACATGCGTACAATCTTTTGGATCACTAATTAAAGGTTTTAATGGTTTAAAACCACTGAAATTATGGTTTTGAATCTTCAGTTCTATCATTTTTTACATAATTGAGTTAATCATGATGATTGGGTGTTTGTTGTGTTAATCCAACCTCAAAATCTTGTTTGAATGATGTTTGTGCATGTTAATGTGCCTTTAGTTTTACAAAATATGGTCTGAAATTGAATCCATGTTTTCTGGGTTTCTTCAACGTGTTCTTTATGAATTTACGGCGAAAACCCCTTGTTTGATTTTCATTTGCTTTGCTTTTTTTTCTAGGCTATGTTTCTGGGCTTGGATCTAGGGCTAAGAAGCAAAACCCATGTGGTTGGGATAAGCCCATTTCTAAAATAAGGGCATGTTTGGCTAATAAAAAATTTATCAAAAAGAAAAATGCCTTTTGTGTTTTTAAGGCGTGTTTGCCAAACAAGGCATTAGACAATTTTTAAGCCTCTGATTTTTAGTTAAGAGCATATTTGGAAAACACACCCTACTGATTTTTCAGTAATGTTTATTTTTTTTTGTGCTTTTGCCAAACAAATCCAAATAATTTCCAAAACATTATTAAAAACTCAGGGACCATTTTAAAAATATTTGTGGGTCTCTCACGTGTTTTTTCAATAATTTTACTTAATATCGGGTTGTAGACTGACATTGTAAGATATTAACACAATATTAAAAACACCTGTTTTCTCTAAAATTTCAAAAAAAAATCCAAATATCCAAAAATTTCCTTATTTTAAAAATACAAAAATATGTTTTTGTTTGTGTGTATACAACCAAATTCTAAAAATTTTCCATGCATATTTTATAAACATAAAAATTACATTTTTATCATGTTTTTAAAAATACAAAAATAGGTATTGTAACCAGTTTATAATTACCCATCAGGATTTGGGCAAAATTTCATAAATACCACAAAACTAATTTGCTTAATTAATATTTGGAGTATGAATTTTACAATGTAATGCATACTCCCAGTATTAAATTAAATGAATTAATAACAATAAATATTATGGATTAGTTAAGGACTTTATTATTTACGAGTATAAAATTACACTATAAAGTATACCATCGGATATTAAAGACACAAAGTAGGAATAAGTGCGATGTTAAGACTTAGGCCCTAAAACGATATGTTTTCATTTCACCCAATAAGACAAAGACTTCTTTACGAAGAAAGATCTGCCTTGAACCTTAGATAAACCAACATATATTAACATGGTTTAGAAAAACAATCAATCAACAATATAGCTTACCATAGGTAGGGTGCATTAGGGATGATGCATTTTTCTCTTTCACAACTAGTACTCTTATTTAGACTCTCGCAGACCATTAGGTTTTCTAGTGACCATGATATTAGGTGATGACTCCTTTAAAATTATAATTTTATGATTAATACCAAAATCTTTCGATCTAGGAGAAAAACCTGTCATTCGATGTCATACACGTCACGACAGGTTAGGAGACGATGGTTTTAGTTGCTTATAAGCACAAAGGCACCTTTCTCCTAAGATGTGTCTTTTAAAAAGGACAAAATTCACCATGTGATACTAGTGAGACAATACCTTTTTAAATTAGAAAAAAAAATCCATTAGAGGATTTTAGTTGCCTACCATGTGCTGGTATGGGTACACATTATCAACATCACTATTCAAATTGAAGTTTTGAGCACAAACCAAAATTTATTCATAGATCTTGAATTTTTTGGAATTTTTAATCTCGAGATTTGAATATTTTTTTCAAGGGTTAAATGATGTTTAGCTAAAAACTAGTCAATTTACTCGCATGCTGCTCTAATGCCCTTTTTAGAATTTATTTTTATTGAATTATATGGTGATTAAAATAAATATTTAGAAGAAATCCAATAATTTAAATTAGGGAGAAAAATGCATTTCTTTAATCATGATTTTTCTTTTTTGTTCACACCTTTCCTTTTGTTTGGATGAAAAATACCCTTTTTCTTATATGGTCTTTTGAGTTAAGGCTTAAGGCAATTAAAATAAATATTTATAAGAATTAATGAGAAAAAAACATATTCCTTCTGATCAAAACAACCATTCCTTATATATACATGGAAGAAAAAACTTGTTCTTTATTTGAAGATTGATTTTTTAATTGTCTTTATAAGTTTTACTTGATTGTATTAAAAAAACAAATGAATAGATAATTTGAAAAAAAATAAAATAAAATATATATTCTCTTCTCAATGAATATTCATGAACAATTGTTTTTAAAATGTTCATATATAATAAGAATATAATTTTATTTAAAAATCATGGCATAATTGGATGATTTTTAAATATCATTTTATCATTTTAATAATTTTATTGAAAGATAATTTCATCATAAAGTATAAAATAAATAAATAAAAAATAAAGATCAAGCACTCCTTAGGCTTAGAAAGTCAGGACCACACACTTGTCTATTAAAAAAAATTTAGGCACACCTAAGCCTGGTAGCCAATGCACATTAGCAAGTTTGTTTAATTTATATAGAAAGTTTATAACAATAAATGAGTGATAAATTATTTTCATAACAAAAATAGAGAACAATAAGTCTGTATAATGAAAAAAAGGATTTTTTTTTAATGAATTGTCAAGACACAACTATGTAAAGAAAATTGTTTGTCTTTGTTTTTTGTTTTTATTTATTTTTATTTTTTATGAATCGCTTCAAAAGATTTCTCAATCTAAAAATTATTTTTTTGTTTATGTATTATTTTCTTTTACATATAAAAATATATATATTTTTATTAATAGCATTTTTTAATAAAGACTTATCATGACTTGAAAATCAAGTTCGAATAAAAAAAATATTATGCTTTGATAATTTTGATGCTATTGTATGCAAAAATATGAGAATAACTAAATTGAGAAAATTATATAAAAGCTTCACAATATAAAAAAATTAGGCATTCCATTCTCATTGAATATCCACAAGGAATTAAAAGAAAAACATCATTTTTATATATAATTATTTATAACATTACTATTTAAAACCTCTAACATTACCATAAAAAATAAAAAATATCTGATGTTATTTGAAAAGTATAGTATAATCATATAATTTTTGAGCAAATCTAATAAATCTAATTATTTCCCTGGGCATCATTTTGTGCATAGTGTGTAGTTCTTGCATCGGGCGTCATTCTCATTAACACTGGCTTTGGATTTTTGCGCAGCACTTACTTTCCTTTTACTTCACATGATTGCTGCTTTCTTGTTGTTGTTGGAGACCATGATCTACGCGTTCGAAACGTTTCTTCTCTAGAAACGGCGTGGGATTTATTGACACAAGCAATAAATGGTCACATGACCCCTATTCTAAAGTTCACATGGGATCACGTGCAACACTCTTGATTGAGAAAATGATACCCTCTTCCCAATCATACATCATAAGGAGGCCATACAAACCAAAAATAAAAAAATAAATAAAAAATAAAAAGGAAAGAAGTACTTGATTTGCGTGTATTGGTCAGTTTGATCCTCGAGGGAGGACCGTGAAGAAACTGAATGACCTAATCAATTATGAGGAGCAGCCTGGCATGGCATCCAGGCATTCCTCGTGGCTGCAACCGCCCTCTCCCGGCGCCTCCCTTTCTTTCTTCGACAAGTTCACATCATATAAACCAATTAAAAAAAGAAAAAAAGAAAAAAATTAAAAACGTGTGGTTGTAACAGCCATTCACAGTTGTGGTTGGTTTTTATCTGAAAACATACTAAAATTATATTTTTATTATTTTTTACAATTTATTTCTTATCAAATCAATTTAAAAATAAAAAAAATAATTTAAAGAATTTATTTTCCAAAAATAACAAAAAAAATATCTTAAAATCTCTAACAACAACAACAACAACAAACCTTTTAAATTTTTACCGTCATCAATAATTAGCAGCTGTGTTTGTAAGAACGGCGCACACACACACACAAAATAAAATAAAAAAAAAGCCCAGAATTCCCCCCTTCCTTTTACCTTATTTATTTATTTTTGTTCTCGAAACCTCCCAGGTTTCTTCGTTGTTTTTTCGGTCTCTGAGCTTGATCTTCTCCTTTTCTTTCCTAGTATGTATAAATATAAAGCTGCTTCCTTTTGTTAACCATATCCGCCTAATTATAGCTGTTAATTAATTAATGCTTCGATCTCTGCAATTGCGCGGTTATTCTTGATTCGAAGATCACAAGAATCAAGCTGTATATCTTTGTATGTGTGAATGGAGGGGGAGAGAGAGGAAAAAAGAGAGAAGAGCAGAGGTACGATAATTTATAATTAGAAAGAGATGTTGTATTTGAAGCAACCAAGCTCCATTGTATGCAAATGTTGCGATTCTTTCTTTTGATAACTAAATAATTTATTTGATGTTGTGTTGCATGTTATTGTGATAATCTCCCTGAGCCCGGGGCTCGGGGGAGGGAGACACAGATAGATCTAGAAAATAATTCGAGAAATTAGAGTGTGTGTGAGAGAGAGTGATGGCGTCGTCGACGGGGAATGAGGGAACGTCTTACTCCCCGACAATAAGTAGTAATAGTAGAACTGATGAGCAAGAAGAGTTGCTGCCGTGGCCTGACCAGGTTTCTATGCAGAAATTCAAGCTTTATAAGACTCAATCGGTACTCTTTCTCTTATGTATTTTTTTTTTGCGATCTCTTTAATTTACATTCACAAATTCATTGCCGAATTAGGTTGTTTTGGATCGCTTATAAGTAGACTGCATTTTACTTTAACACCCTTCTGTTTTTGTTCTTTTTGGAATTGAATTGAATGATCATATGCTGTCAGTTTAAGATGCTATACAAAGTGTTAAATCTCTTATGCTTGTTACTATTTTCGGATGTCTGCTTGAGTTTATGCATTTGAAATTGCAACCAAGTCAAAGCCTCTTCACTATTGTAGATGCAGCATGGCTTGATTTATTCAGCAAATGTACTCATTGATTTTATGTTGTGTTTTGCACCCATTTGGTTATTTGTTCTTTACCTGTTTCTGCAGAAATTTTACATGGTAGGAAGGGACAAGACTAGGATGTATTGGAGAGTTCTAAAGATTGACCGACTTGATCCTTGCGAGTTAAATATTCGTGAAGATTCTACAACGTATACGGAGAGTGAATGTTATGATCTGTTGAGGCGGGTACATGAAGGAAACAATGCTACCGGTGGGCTTAAATTTGTCACTACTTGTTATGGAATTATTGGTATGTTCATTTTAGTTGCATTGTTTTTCTCTCTTTGAGATTGTTTACAATATTACTATGCTCATAGTGATCTTCTCGTTATAGGGTTCATCAAATTTCTTGGACCATACTACATGCTACTTATAACAAAAAGAAGACAAATTGGTGCAATCTGTGGTCACAACGTATATGCAGTCTGCAAGAGTGAGATGATTCCACTTCCAAATTCCACTGTACAGTCTAGTATCAGCAATTCTAAGGAGGAGAACAGGTCTTTAGCCCATTCTTCATGAGATGTCGTTACTCATTTATTTTAAATGTTAGAGAAATCATGAATGATAAACCAAAAGCTGTATTAGTTGTTGTATCCTACTCATTTTCAGACAGTTCTTTTGCACTTTATGACTACGAGCTCATCCCCTGATACATGATGCACTAAGTGTGGCAATAATAGTGAATCATAGACCACCTCTTCTTTCACTGTTCAGTTTCTTGGAATCTTTAGGCTAGGATTTTCTCTATCTCCAGTAAGTTTTGGGGTTTGCTGGAATACTTTAGGAGAGCTGCTCCTAGCTGATTTGTGTGTCTTGGTGAATCAAAAGGAGGAAAAATGTTCAGTTCTGAAAGGAAATGGAGGCAGAGTGTTGTATAAGTGTGCTCTTTTGTGATGGTTTGGACCAAGTCTTTCACTTTCCTGCGGTGCTTTGCCACATAAGTTTTTGGAGGTTTTTCCCAAGGGAATATGCAGAGAGACTGGAGAAATTTGGTGTTTTAGCCTTTTTTCTTGCCTGTTTCTGTTGGGAGAGATTCTCATCTTTTCATCCTGTTACTTACCTCTTTCATAATCTAATAAAATTCCATTTTTTAGGAAAAAATGTGCTTACAAATTTTTTGTGTTATTTTCATGAATTCAAAAGAATAATTAGCACTTGTCTCTGATCAACACTATTTGGCTTGCAAGAATAGAAATTTCACCTGTCCTTATCGCACATTAATTGTTTGTCTTTTCTTCTTTTTCTGTATTTATTGGTGCTGCGCAAGTGGAGTTATTTAGGGTGAGAAACTTATGCCCTTGCTTCTCATTCTTTTACTCTAACCTTTTAGTTATTCATAGTGAAATAATCAACTACAGGTTTATTGGAAAATGACGTTCTGTATTCTTTCCATAGCTCACTTTCTTTCTCATGTGTTTTCCTTTTGTAGCAAGAGTTTGAGCACTAAATTTTCTGAGGGTTTTGTTGTAAAGTTTGATTGTCTTTATTTCATTGATGACATAGGTACAAGAAGCTTCTATGCACAGTGGACCTAACAAAGGACTTCTTTTTTAGCTACTCATACCATGTTATGCGTAGTCTTCAAAAGAACTTGTGTGATACCAGGACAGGCCAGGTCCCATATGAAACAATGTTTGTCTGGAATGAGTTCTTGACTCGTGGCATCCGAAATCACCTTCAAAATACTCTGTGGACAGTTGCTTTAGTGTATGGATTCTTTAAACAGGTGAATAATGGATGGTAGACAAGTTGCTTAGAATGTGAATTATTTTTCCTCTTTCAGATGTATAGCTGTCCAAGCAATGCTTATTTTGTGAGTAGGTGTACTTGAATTATGACGTTTATTTCACTGTTGGCTTCATGCTATATAAATGTAGGCCAAACTTTCTGTATCCGGGCGGGAGTTCAAACTTACCCTAATTGCAAGACGTTCACGTCATTATGCTGGTACTAGGTAAAGTAGCATGCCTGTGTTTTTTTTTTCCTCCCAAGTTTCTTTGTGCTTAGCATGGGAATCTCAAGGTACTTGCTAAATATTCTAATGGCTTCCTATATGATGACCCTTGCTAAAAGAACAAGAATAAGAAGAATAAGAAAGAGAGAAGAATGAGAGAGAGGAAAACCCTAAGCACCAAGCCTAGAACATGACTTTAGAAATGTCTATTTTGTTCCATAACTGATAACTAATGAAATTGATTACCTTATGTTGCGAAGTAAGCTTTTTTCCTTGTAGTAATATGCAAAATAAGCTAAAGATCTCAAAATGGAAAAGCTTATAACTACACCATAATTCCTAAAAAGACCAGGATTCCTACATAATATTGCGCATCCTTAATAAACTTGAAATTCCAAATGGACCAATGACTTATAATTAGAAAAGTAACTATACATGACATAATTGCTAAATGAAACAATCCATGATGCAGCTCGGTTGAAATATTGCCAAAACCACTACTCTGCCTCTACTTACAGAATTTTACCTGTAACTCCAAATTGAAATTCTTAAATAAGAATATATCATGGACATTTATTCCTAGAACAAAACACCTCTTTGTTGATGAAGAATCTACTAGCTCGGTTTTGATTTTTTAATAGAATATCTTCTTTAAAAATAAATTAAGCTAGTTGTCACTTTTTTTTTGTCAGCATTTTTGAAATATATATTTTGACTATTATTTGAAGATTATGGGCGATTCTGTTTCAGTGGTTACCAAGAAACCATTGTTCTCAGCCACCATGTATTTTAAATGCATTTCAAATCCTTATACCCTAATTTTCAGTAAAATGATAAGCTCAACCCGGCTTATGTGGCTATGATGTTTCTCTGAATGTATGACACAACAGCAGGAAAAACAAGAAGTCAATCCCAAACTAGTTGGGGTCGATTGCGATGTTTCTCCATAAAAATGATAATATTGGATATTGTTTGACCATCTGCTGCTTGAGTTGATGATGTCTATTACGTTGTTTTGCTTTATTAATTTTCACATCGGTACGCCTCTCACTGGTGCTTCCCTATTTAGGTATTTGAAACGTGGGGTAAATGAGAAGGGCAGAGTGGCTAATGATGTTGAGACAGAGCAGATTGTTTTTGAGGATGTTCCCGAAGGATTTCCCATGCAAATAAGTTCAGTTGTCCAGAACCGTGGTTCCATCCCACTATTTTGGTCACAGGAAACCTCACGTTTGAATATTAAACCTGATATTATATGTATGTCCTTGATCTTGTGGCATTCATGGGGGTGCTTTGCATTTTTTGATTTTCACATGATTTCTTGTCTTTAATAGTGTCAAAGAAGGACCAAAATTATGAAGCAACAAGACTTCATTTTGAAAATCTTGCAAAGAGATATGGAAATCCCATTATTATTTTGAACTTGATTAAGGTAAGTTTCTTACTTATTCAGTGGTTCACATGTTTTTTTTCTTCCGCTGCAGCTGCAAATGTCTTGAATTAGTCTTCCGACATGAAAGATCTTTAAACAGTCCTGTTTTTTTATTACAAAAAGTTGGCTGTTTTAGTTGCTTCTGTTAGTATCATGTCTCAATTCATATTTTAAATTATTATTATTATTTATTTATTTATTTATTTATTTTATTTTATCTATTGTTCATTGTTTCACAATCATAGACACAAGAGAAGAAACCTCGAGAGTCAATTCTTCGTGCAGAGTTTGCTAATGCTATTGATCATATTAATA
>Ga0307510_10005148_pt1 | contig 15539 bp, 9 predicted proteins | sample 12_EM_MG_FD_207224 | JGI IMG/M metagenome (GOLD analysis project Ga0307510, IMG submission 207224) | Populus trichocarpa ectomycorrhiza microbial communities from riparian zone in the Pacific Northwest, United States - 12_EM | ecosystem: Host-associated > Plants > Roots > Unclassified | place...
TTCACATCTTGATAACACTTACCTAATGCTCATGAAATTCGAAAATGAAACATAAACTAAGACACCTATAGGGCCCGGCCGTCCGTCCCGGGCATAGGCCAGGACGGACTGCAACTGGGCGTCCGTCCCGCCCTAGGCTAAAGACGGACGGACTGGACGCTTGGGAACACTGCCCCAGACACCCCCCACCCGGGCGACTAAATTTAAACAGGAAAGTTTCTCGTGGCAAACCCGATAAAGTGTTGCAACTAAAGAGATCACCCGCTGTTTCTTCACAGAAAATCAACCAATTAGCATCTGTGCCAGCGGGGTAGGTGCCTGAGTGGTTTGTGGGGTCGTCAATACTGGGGAAGTCACTTTCAGAGATTGCCCCACCGCGCCACAAACTATTTGTCTGCCGGCATAATCGAACACTAGCTCAAGAAACAAAGTAGGTGAAAGAACACTGGCAAAAAATATTGGCATATCAAATCAAATCAACAACTTAAACACAAAACCTAGAAACACATGATGTGAACGCAATGATCCACAAAAGACCTTGTCCCCGGGAGGCGTTATGATAGTGGAGATATTAATAGGGCTGTAGGTGAGGGCATCAGTTGTAGAGCCGCTGGCTCGGTTAGAGGGCGTCGCGTGGCAAAGCGGTGGGCCAAGAACAGAGTAGAAACCGTCATCAACCGGATCAAGAAGAAGTGGTCCAAGCCCTGCGGGAAGCGGGTGCGGATCTCCGGCAGCATTGGTTGGAGTTGGATGTAATTGGGAGTAGATCGCCAGGCTGCAACTTTTGTTGGAAGAAAAAAAAGGAAAACTTACGGAAACTCCATTTCTTACAGCATAAAGTGGAGGTAATTTACCAAGAAATCAGCAAAATCCTGGAAGAGGGGACGGGGGGAACTGGCCTCTATTTGAAATTTTCTCATCAGAAGTTTGCGCTTTCCCATAACCTCTGCGAGAGCCTAATACATATGCAGTGACTCTTTCCCACCAATCATTCACGATTAAAACGAGCCTGAAGCAGGGATCTGCGGTGAGCCTTGTGGTACTTGTACTCGAGTGAATACTGTACAACCAGCACGACGACTGATATTACTGATAATTTATATACTAGGGACGGCGATTGAGTGGCCATTCGCTTGTCTCAAAACAAAGCCTGCAGCTTTCCTGCATGGTTTGGGCACAAGTCCTCGAGTACCGTGGGGGCTTCTCTTGTCGAAATGACATTCTACACCGAAAATGCGGCATCTACCAGTATGTGGAGCTGCATAAAACTGAGCCTCATCAGATACTCATATGTGCAAAGACATAATACAAAGGAAATTAAACCTCAGTTGAGGCCGCACCTGTAATATTGCGTTAATTTTTGTATGATATTGCCTTGCATAATACTGTACTAGTACTAGACGCTCATTCTACTCTAAAAGACCGCTAGTAACCTGACACATTTCTCATCCACTTTCATTTTTCACGCCAAATCAGAGATCCTCTCTTGATAGGACTCGTGCACCATCATTAAGCATGAAGTTTGGGTAAATGGGGTGGTGAGCGAATGACTTGTTGAAGAGTGTAGGTAAGTTTGCGGGGGGGGACGAAGGTCGTTCATCAGCAATCATACAAACTTTATGACCTTGCCCATGCTCTTGGACCTCGCATTATTATTCTGATTATCTATATCCCTTCTTTGTTCCTTACCTAACTTATTGTTAGCCCAACAGTCGGGCGAGTGAGAAATAGATCACGGGCTAGAAGGAGGAACTAAAAAATGTCTACAAGGGGAGAGATTTAACCTTCAATCAGCGGGGATGTGCCTTGTAGCTTTACCGGTGACCCACCAAGTCAAAATTGTACGTTTTGAGCCATCATAATTTGCAGATGTGGGGCCGGAACTCTCTATCAAGGAAATTATAGGCATTGAGCTGGCCTTATCTTGCTCTGGACCTGGGTGCACACCCCTGATGCTGGGGTGTGCCACGCAGCCTCGCTAAGCTACCATAGTACCCCCCCCCCAGCGGAACCGCCAGGACATATGGGGGCGATAAGCACCACGTTGAATAAAGGCGAAATATTTTTTGTAGGTTCTTGGATATCCGTGAGACATCCCTACTTTGCCCTCCGAACGTCTGGGTATTCCTTACCCAGGACAGAGCCATACTCGTCTAGGTTCTCCCCCCACCCCCTACAAAGTTGAGCGGAACGAAACACATAGCGAATGTAGTTAAGTCACTCTAGCACTCAGGACATCGGATAGCAAAAACTGATCACTAATCTTTAGCAAGGCAGATCCCGAAAACCGCGGTTTTTCAAGCCCGGCGACGACCAATTATACACCCCTCGGGGGTTGATGGTAGGGTGATTGGTTAATCCTGACTTTACCCCTTATCGTACAGGAATCGCACCTCTTTCCCGTGCTCCTACTATTCTTTCGTGTCTTTTTGACCACTGTTTCGTTAACCGAGATGCCCAGGAATTCTAGATTATTAGCGGAGAGCTTGGAGAAACCAACTTTCTACTCTCACAGATAGCCGGCTGTTTCTCCTGCCCCTTCTGCGGCTTTCTATCAAAGGGAGATCATTAGGAAGTAATAGTAACTACCCGGTTCCACTTCCCCCCACAGTTCCACGGTTACTACCGATTTTTCTCGGAGGTCCCAGAAACTCTTCCTGAGAGTTGTATTGGATAGAATTATATCATGCTGCGACAGATGGCTTTGAATGAATTAGTGGCCATTCAGCTCGCGGTGATTGGAGATGGCTGACGGCCATTATTTGGGATGAAGACTTCCGAGTCGAGATTTGAAAAATCCGCAACCAGTGATTTGTAAACAGCCCTCCGCTAAACCTACCTGGGATTTTAAAAATTTTAAATCACAATTTGGGGCTAACTCTTCTAGGAGAAGGCCATAGCCAGGGATCTTCGATTAGTTTGGATTTTGGAGATTTCCTAGATCTCGATTTGGGAACTCGACAAAGCCAAACCAATACCCCGAATAATTTCTTTTCATTATTTAATCGAGGCTAACCCTCCAACAACCCTATCTTCCCCCTTTGTTACTATCATACCCAAAAAAAAGATCCCCCAATCCACCAAAAGCCACAATTCAATCACTCCCCTCCACTACCCCCCCCTACCACCCCGCGCTCGGGCAGGACCCCCCCTCCCATACCCCTCCTCCTCCAATACTCTCATCCTCGCTCGAACAGTCTCCAGCACTTCCGTCAAAGCCAGAGCAATAACCGCAACCATGGAATTAATCCTCTGGCGCTCGGCCAGAGGAGTCTGCGGATCTGCCAGAACAATTGTCCACAGTTCTAGTAGTTCGCGGAGAGCTTGCGGGTATATCCTAACCACTTCCTGGAAGAACTCGATGGCTCGTGAGGATGGCGGTTGATCCGGGGGAGTGTTTGCTTCGAGTGGCATTTTGGGTGGTTGCGATTTATGTTGTTCTGGTGGAGATTTGTGGGTTGTGGGGGTGTTTATTGTTGAGGAGTTAAGAGAGGAGGGTTGGTCTTGAGAGGAGGTTTCAAGTCTGTGGTCGGGTTAAAATTGGGGCTTGGAAACATTGTTCATAGTAAGAAACCGTTGTTTTATGTATGAGGTTTGAATTATCGTTTTGTGTCTTGGTTCAGCATTCACTGGTGTAAGGTACTCAGATCTGGTATGTAGTATCTGAAAATGAGACAGATTTTTTTTGCAATCCTGACGGTAGTGTGACAATAGCGGGGTTTTCAGATACATATTACTAGGCACAAGTCATCATGATATCTGGGGAGTCTCAGTGTATCCAGTTATACTTGCAGTGACCTAAACAGAAAATACTATGGAACCGGTATCAGGCATCTACGCGAAATTTCCTTTTCTACATCCGTCTCTTCCTCCCTTTACCGGAAAGGACAATACACTTGTTCAGAGAACCCGGAGACCGTCATCGAATATCACTCGGGCATAAATTCTTTTCTCTTTTGAAAATGATCGGTAGAGGAAATGATCTACGAGGAGGATTTTACGCGGTAGAATTGAGACTCAAGTAAGCACAGAGAGTTTGTATCAAGTGGCGAAAGAGTTCGCAGTTTCCTCTATTGAGAGCGTAGTTAATAGGAAGAGTAAAGAACAGGAAGGAAGGCCAACGTGAGGGCAGGAAGGAAAGAGAGCCAAGTGAGGGAATTTCCCATACCCAGTGCAGCTATTTCCAGAGTTTTCTATACACGCGACTCCTGGAACAAAATATCGGCAAACGATAGAAAGGCAACTCTAACAGGTAAAATTGAAAGAAAAAAACTCCAAGTTGTGTTTTGTGATGAATAGGTTAGTGAGACCATAGAATGCTCAACTGCCTCCGGAAGATATACAGATTGTGCTGTAAGCTTTCAGCCCGGAGGGAAAATCTTCTGCACTGGGTTCTAGGAAAACGGAAAGAGTGATACCCCCAACGAACGCTGATACATAGCCTGGCAGCAACCACAACGGACCCCTTAGCACACAGTCCTGACCCACATCTTCCGAAAGCAAAACTAATTCTTCACAAAATAGGCCCCCTCTCCTGAGCGATACAATTCCCCATCATCATCCCCACCCTACTGTTCGCGATTGCCCTCCTGAGGCAAACCAGCAGTCACTCCCGGGCCACAACAGCTAAAGCTCGCACGGATATCTCTGCAGATGGATACCCTCCCTAAGGGGTAGCTCTCCTGCGCCTAGAAGTCTGGGCGAGACACCTGTTAGCATGCCGCAGAGTATTTAGCCTTCCAGATGAAGTTATTTTTCTCTCTTCTTCTCTCTTCCCTGCTCTACTCTATTAAACTAGGGGAAATTGTCGGCGCAGCGGTAGATGGCAGAGGAAGGTTTCACCCGGAACTTGAGCTCTATGTAAGAAAGGTAGCGTGGCAACTCCAATAACTCCATTCCCCCTCCCCAAAACCAAACTAATAGTAACACCAGGGGTATAAGGAAGCGCAAGTAACGTATCTGGATCTTTCTATCGATCACTACACCTATCTTTCTATTTTCCCAGATGACTATTTTCCTCTGCACACTCCCGCGGTGACGGGAAGGGAGCCGCTGAGGGATCTGCTCGGTAATCCGCTAAAGCCCTAGAGAAATCCGTTGCGCGCCGGGACGCTTTGCGATGCTTCTGTAACTTTTGCTTGTGGAGAAGTGGTTGTTTGGCGGAAGTCATATATAGTGGTGGTCGAGGTCCGGAGATTGCAGAAGGAGCACATCGCTTCGCTGGGAGGACCCCTAGGAGTATGTTCCATGCGATGCTTAGGAAGCTTGGAGTCTCCCGGCTTCTGAGGTCTCCGGCGATGGCTGCCTGAATGCAGGAGAAGTATGAGATGGCGATTTGAGGGCCCCATTTGATCATGGTTGGTGTCTGCTACAAAGTTAGGACAGTGATAGCAGTTTTATAGCCGCAGCGCTTCCTTTAGGGGCCTTCCCAACTTTTGTTGAATGATTTCCATCCAATTCCCCCAAGCCGAAGAGATGTATTAGGGAAGAAACTAGTTACAGCGAGAGAAGGAAATCAAAGGAGCAAGAAGAGAACGATATTGAAAAGGATAGGACAAGAGGATTCCACTGTCGGATGCGTTGGTGATGTTGTCGCAGCCCTTACCCGGGAGATCGTTACTACAGATGTGTCCAGATGTGGCAATGAGGGCGCCTGGATGTCGATCGGGGGGGGGGGTGGGGGGGGATAAAGAACGATAGCTGTCAATAAGGAACGCAAGCTCTAGGAAGGGTGGTGATGTCGCGGTCTGGGAGACCTGGGAGAAGCTATTGTAACGGGGGCCCACGGACCCAGTATCCTGGAGCTTTGACCCCGCGCCGGCCCAGCAACCGGGTGAACCTTTTTCCCCCGACCTCCGAGACACTATCCCTTTCCTACGGGCTGGCTCCCATGTGCTTTGCCTAATTGGCAATGGGTTGTACCAACCCCCCATTGATTTCTCTTTGTGTCGAGAGATTTTCTCGACTCTTTAGACAACGTGGAAGTACTCAAATTTGTCGGTGGGATACTGTAGATTTTAGTTTCCAGTTTCACCGGCAGCCTTCTCGAAAAATCTAAGGAAGTGGAAATTTTACAATCTAAAGCCTTGCACTTTTCCGATTCTCGGCTCCTTGACGAAACATTTAGTAAGAGCTGGATACAACCACTTCCTAAAGCTTCCGCCTTACACTGGCAAGCCAAATAATCACACCCAATCCTCTCCGGAAAACCTCTTTCTAAAAATCCTCAAATCGGTATACTCCTCCGCGTGCACAAACCTCCCGCTGACACTTGCTCCTCATCCCCTCCTCAGCCCCTCCTCCAGTAAGAGAACCAGAGTCCAATTGACACTCCCGAGAAAATAGCCCCAACCGTGAGCCCCAACACACAATAGGGGTAAGCATACATCAACCGAGTTGGGTAAACACCTAACCCGGCAGCGCTCCACCACACAATCCCCTAGCACTCTTCAATCTGCAGGAGTTTGCGCTCCCCTCGGTGTCCAGTATGTTACTGCAAGGATTTCGATTAGGTCGGCGGAGGTTGGAGCCGGGTCGCAGAGCACGTGGGTGGCGGTGGAAGTGGAGGTAGAGTTCTGTGCGACGCGCGGGTGCACACGGGAGAGGCTTTTGCGCAGGGGTGAGAAGAGAATAGAGCAGCGGGTTAGTTCTGAGAGGGCGGTTGGCGGGGTGAGGGGTGGCAGGGTGGGCCAGGTTTTGTTGGAGGAGGGCTGGGGGGAGGAGGGGGCTGTAGGTGAGGTAGTCGGTAGTGTATCGTCGGAGCCGGCGAGGAGGGCCAAGACGAGGTAAACGACAAAGAACTGGGAGGGATAGTTGTGGATAAGAAATATTGAGAAAACGCCAGAATGTCTGCTTTCGGGGGATCTCAGCGGTTGTGGATTTTGAGTTTTTCTGAGTGTCGTGTTAAATGGGGTTGAGTAGAAATTGACCCTCAAGCCCGTGGAGAAAGAAACCCCACTCACACGATCTCACTCGCTTCCTAAGCATTGCTTGTGCTGTGATCTAATGCCGGCGAGAGTGCAACACAACGCTGGCAGAGGCACAACAGTTGAGTGTCCCAATCGGGTGCGATGAGGCAGGAGCAATAATACTATCCTTCATGATGTATCATACATGCACACACTATTCAAAATAACGCTTTTTAAAGCCTCGCCTCTGGTATTCTAGTTTTGCTATTCCCGATAGTTAAATACAATAGGGCATAATCAGTTATACTTTGCTTCCGGTCATCTACGGGCACAATAGAACACCAGTTCACAGAAGCAAAGGTAGGTGAAAGAAAACTGGCAGAAAATATTGGCATATCAAATCAAATCAAAGTAACAACTAAGACACCAAGCTCAGAAACACAAAATGCGTGCACAATTTAGCCCCATTCCACACAGAACCCATCAAACGCAAAAACGAGCGAGGTGCGCTTCTCAACTAAATATTACCCGATAACTTTCCGGATCAACCAAGTACTCCCGTCACGATCCACCAGCTGGTAATCTCCATGAATGTTCCTCACATGAACGACTAGATTGTCATATCTCTTAATCCCCTTTTCGCCAAAATTTTCACATCCGGGAACTGGACAGTCAATCCGCTCGTCCAGATGTACCAACTGGTAGTGTCGGTTGAGCGTCTGCTTTGTTCTGAACGGGGTTGGACGGGAACAATCTGGTGCGTTACAAGTGTAAGAGCGGCGAGAGCAAGTGTGGGGACCCCTTCTCTGGGTTAGTCGATGTGGAGGATAAGCGCACAATTAGAATAGGAAGGTATGCGAACCTGTTTCCCAGAACACCTGGATGATCCACAAAAGACCTTGTCCCCGGGAGGCGCTAGGGTGGCGGAAAGATTAATAGGGCGGTAAGCGAGGGCACCGTTGGACCTGTTGGCTTGGTCCACAGGAGTCGCGTGGCAGGGCGGTGGGCCAAGAACGGAGTAGGAACCGTCATCCTCAGGATGAAGAGGAAGTGGTCCAAGCTCTGCAGGGAGTGGATATGCAGCTCCGGCAGCATCCGTTGCCACAAGCAGGAATTGTGCTGAGCTTACAAGTGGTACCAGTCTTATCACAAGTTAGCAGCGAAAGAAAAAAAAAACTTACCGAGGATCCATTTCCTGAAACGTAAAGTGCAGATAATTTGCCAAGAAATTAGCAAAATTTTGGAAGAGGGGGACGGGGGGAACTGGCCTCTACCGAAAAAATTGAGGAAATTCGCTAAGTCCGCACCAGGATTTGCTATTTCCGGTCCAATTGAAGGGTGGGATTCGGCTTCAGATTGCATCTCTCATTGGTTGCCTCGAACCAACGCGAACCAGCCAACCACAATCCATTGTATAAGCCACAATCTGGAGCAATACGATATCTTACTGGGCCGGAAATAACATATCCTGGTGCGGACTTAGCGAATTTCCTCAATTTTTTCGGTATTTGAAATTTTCTCACCGGAAAATTGCACTTTCTCATAACCCCTGCGGGTGCCTAATACATATGCAGTGACTCTCTCCCACCAATCATTCACAATAAAACCGAGCCTGAGGCAGGGATCCACTATAAGCCTTGTGGGACATACAACGCGCACAATCACTGATTACTATTATTTTTAATTCCATCTCGCACAATCACTGATATTACCGCTAACTTATACGGCACACCAGGGACAGCGATTGAGTGGCCATTCTCCTGTCTCAAAACAAAGCCTGCAGCTTTTCTGGATGATTTGGGCACATGTCCTCGAGTACTGTTAGGGTTTAAACTTGACTTTCTTAACTTGCTGTTTTCAAGCTTATCTGCAATTAACTTATGCTAAATAGATAGTTAGTCACGATCTTGGCTTTGTGTGGTTTCGTGGTTCTGCAGGGGCGGTTGTTGCCTAGGCTTGGCGGACAGGGGCTTCTATGTGGGAGGTTTTGTCTTCTCTCACGCTTCCCTTCCTTTTTTACCAACCAACCAACGACCTCCCACTGAAGAGAGGACAACGGCAACGAGGATCGTGTGTTTTGAAGAAGGAAAATTGGACCTGTACTTAGCTAGTCGGACAACCTGCTGGGTTGGGCTTTCTTTGCGACGGGAATTTTCTGTTTTGTGCAGTTTGTGGGGTTGGTTTTGCGACATAGCTTAGTAAATTCAGATTGATCGTGACTTGTGTGGTTTGTTATTCTACTTCAGTGTTCTTTAAAAGCGACAGTTGTTTTCACGTACTTCTCCGCTTCCGTAAAGTAGATACTATTCCACCGATTTTCTTCTTTTCAGTACCGTAGGGGTTTCGCTTGTCACAATATTATTTGGCGCTAAAATGCGGCATCTATGATATGATTCCACTCATTCGTGCCAAGAAATACTACAAAAAGTAAATTAAGCCTCGGTAGAGGCCGCATCCCCAATCTCACTTTAATTTTGGTATCGCATTGCACAATACTCTACTAGTACTAGAGATTTCGTGAAAGACCGCTTGAAACCCTGACATATTTCTCATTCACTTTCGTTTTTCACACCAATTCAGAGATCCTCCCCCGATTGGACTCGTGCGCTGTCATTAAGTGTAAATTTTAGGTAAATGCCGCGGGGAGGGAATGACTTGTTCAAGAGCGTAGGGAAATTTGGGGGGGGATGAATGTGGTTCATTAGAAATCATGCAAACTTTCTGACCTTGTCCATGCTCTTTGACCCAAGCATTCTGTTCTAATTATCTATATCCCTTCATTCTTTCTTACCTAACTTAGCGTTAGCCGAACAGTAGGGCGGGTAAGCAATGGATCACGGGCTTGAAGGAGGAACTAAAAAATGTCTGCAAGTAGCCAGAAATTTGACCTTCAAAAAGCCGGGATGTGCCTTGTAGCTTTGCTAGTGACACACCAAGTCAAAATTGAACTTTTCGCTCCATCACCATTTGCAGATGTCGCACCGGAACTCTATATCAAAGAAATTATAGGCATTGCGGAGGCCTTATCTTACTTACAGCGCCGGTAAATACCCCAGATGCCGGATTGCATCATGTATCCTCGCTAAAGCTACCGTGGCACCTCTCTGGCGGGAGCACAAGGACATATGGAAGGGGGAGTAAACAACATGTTGCAGGGTCGCGAAATATCTTTTATAGATTCTTGAATATCCGCAAGACATCCCTACCTGCCCCTCAGAAAGTCTGGCTATTTCTTACCTAGAACATAGCCATACTGATCCAGGTTCCCCCAGCCACTCTCTACCAAGTTGAGCGGAGCGAAGCAGGCGGCGAATGTAGTTAAGTCACTCTAGCACTCAAGACATCAGATAACAAAAACTGACGACTGATCTTTAGGAAGACGGATCTTGAAAACCACGGTTGTTCGAGCCCGGAGACGATCAATTGTAGCCCTCGGGGGTTCATGGTAGGGTGATCCGTTATTCCCGTGTTTACCTCTTACGCCACGGAACAGTGCTTCTGTTCTTCATTGCTCCCACCATTCCCCCATGTCGTTTGCCGACGTTTGGTCAACCCCAATATCCAGAAATGCTAGATAACTAGCGGAGAGGTTGGAGAAACCGACTCTCTACTCTCACGGATGGCGGGTTCTTTTTACTGCCCCTTCTGCGGCCCTCTATTAGAGGGAGATCATTAAAATAAAATCAACTACCGGGTTCCACTTTCCCCCACGGTTCCACGGCTACTACCAATTTTTCTCGGAGGTCTGAGAAGTTGTTCCTGCCAGTGTTCAGGCGTCATTCCGGGATAACTGGCTTGGAATGAATTAAATCCCGTTCTGCTCTCGGTGATTTCTAGATAGCTGATAGCTTTTATTTGGTGTCAGGATATCCGAGCCGAGATTTGAAAAAATAACCCAACTAGTGATTTGCAAATATCCTTCTGCCAAGCCTGCCTGCAATTTATAAATTTTCAAAACACTATTTGAGGCTGACTCTGCAAGGAAAGACAATAGCAGGAGATCTTGGGTTTACATTGTGGATGTATTCTAGATCGCGATTTGAGACCGCTGCAGTGCCAAACACGCGGAAATTTTCAAAACCGCGTGTACAGAACACACCATAAATGCCTGCACACACCTAGCAGACTGCCACTCCAATACCCTGAATAATTACTTTTCATTATTTAATCGAGACTACTCCTCCAATGGTTCCATCTTCCCCTTTTCTTACTACCCCCAAAAAAAACTCACCAATCCACCAAAGCCCCAAATTCAATCACTCCTACCCACTACCCCCCCCTACCACCCCGTGCCCTAGCCGGACCCCCCCTCCCATACCCCTCCTCCTCCAAAACCCTCATCCTCGCCCGAACAGACTCCAGCACCTCCGTCAAAGCCAGAGCGATAACCGCAACCAGGGAATTGATCCTCTGGCGATCGGCCATCGGAGTCTGCGGATCCGCCAGGACAATCGTCCACAGCTCTAGTAGCTCGCGGAGACCCTCCGGGTATATCCTAATGACTTCCTGGAAGAACTCGATGGCTCGCGAGGCTGGTGGTGGGTCCGGGGGGGTGTTTGCTTCGAATGGCATTTTGGGTGGTTGGGGATTTGTTGTGGTTCTGTTGGAGATTTGTGGATTGTGGAAGGATTCCTGTTGGGGGAGTTCAGGAGGGGGGTTAGTCTTGAGAGGTGGTTTCAAGTATGGGTTCAGATTGGAAGCGGAGGTTGAAAACCGGGTTCATAATATGATATCTTTGTTTTATGTATTAGGTTTGAATTATCTTTTGGTGTCTTGGTTCGGCATTCGATCAGCCGTAAGGTACTTTTATCAGATATAGAATATCTGACAATCAGAGACTAGATTCCTTTTATGCTGGCAAAGTAGTTGAATACTAATACACGTGTTTCAGATACTTCAAGTTATTGCCAGGTAAAAGTCCTCATGACATCTGGAACGCTCTCACTATGTTCAGCCATACTTGCAGTGACTTAAACACAAAATATTACGAAACCGGTACCGGACATCTACCCCAAATTTTATTTTCTGCAGCCCCCCCCCCCCCTTTTACCGGAAGGGACAATACACTTGTTTAAGGGTCAGCGAGGCCATCATCGACTATCACTCGAGCTGAATTCTCTTCTCTATTGAAAATAATCAGCGGGGGAAGCGATCATCGGGGAGGGTTTTACTTAGTAGAGCTGAGACACAAGTAAGCACACGGAGTTTGTATTAGGTGGCGAAAGAGTTCGCCGTTTCCTTTATTGAGGAGTGCAGTTAATAGGAGAAGTAAAGAACAGGAAGGAAGGCCAAAGTTAGGACAAGGAGGAAAGAAAGCCAAGCGAGGGAATTTCCCACACCAAGGGCCACTATTTCCAACGCTATCTATGCCCGAGACTCCCGAAACCAAATATCGGGAGGCGATACGAGTGCAACTCTAATAACGGTAAAATTGAAAGAAACTTCAAGTTGTGTTTTGTGATAAAAATAGATTTGTGAGACCATGGAATGCTCAACTACCTCAGCAATATATCAAGATGGTGCTACGGGCTTTCTGCCCAGAGGGAAATTCTTTAATCCTCGGTTCTAGGAAAATGAAAAGAGTGAGATACACCTAACAAGCGCTGATATCATATTTAGCTTGGTGGCCACCACAATAGACCCCTCACCATATAGTCCTGACCCATATCTTCTAAAAACAAAACTAATTCTTCAAAAAATAGGCCGCCTCTCCCGAGCGATACAATTCTCCATCATCCTCCTCATCCCTCTCCTCCTCGCCCTACTGTTTTCGGTTGCCCCCCGGTCCAAACCAAGCACTCACTGGTCACAACAGCTAAAGCTCCCATAGAAATCTCTGCGGATGAATACCTTGATCCAGGCGTAACTCTCCTGCGCTTAGCAGTCAGGGCGAGGCACTTATTAGGCATGCCGCGGAGTGTTTGGTCTTCCAGATCTTTTTTTTTTTTCCCTTTTCCCTCTTTAGTGCTCTACTTTATTAAACAAGGGAAAATGGACGGCGCATCGGTGGATGGCAGAAGAAATCTTCACCCGGAACTTGGGCGCTATGTAAGAAAGGTAGGTCAGGCTACTCCAACAACTCAACTCCCGATCCTCTTAATCGAAATAATAGTAACGCCAGGCGTATGAGGAAGCACAAGTAACCTATCCCGATCTTTCTATCGATCACTACACCCATCTCTCTATTTCCCCGGATGTCTATGTTGCTCTGCGCACTCCCGTGGTGGTAGGAAGGGAGGTGTTGAGGGATCTTCTTGGCAATCCACTAAAGCAGTAGAGCAATCCGTCACACCCCTGAAAGATTCGTAATACTTCTGTAACTTCTGCTTGTAGAGAGGTGGTTGCGCTGATGGAATTTGTAGATAGTGGTAGTCGAGCTCCGCAGATTGCAGAGGGAGCACATCGCTTCGCTCGGAGGACCCCTGGGAGTACGTCCCATGCGATGCTTAGGAAGCTTGGAGTCTCCTGGGAGTAGAGCTCTCCGGCGATGGCTGCAGAAATGCGGGAGCGATCTGAGGGCCCCATGTGAGCATGGCTAGTCTCTGCTACCAAATTGGGACCATGATAACAGGTTTATAATCGCGGCGCTTCATTTCGGGGTTTTCCTAATTTTTGTTGAATGATTTCTATTGATTCCTCTTTGGGTAGAGGGATTTTCTCTGCACTCTTTGGACGATGCGGAAATGCCCAAATTTGTCGGTGGGATATTGTAGATTTTAGTTTTCAGTTTCACTGGCGGGCTTCGCGAAAGATCTATGGAGGCGGAAATTTTACCATCTAGAGCCTTGCAGTTCCCCGATTCCCGGTGCCTAGACAAAACATTTAGCAAAATCTGGATACCCCCACTTCCTAAAGCTGGTACCCCACATTGGCAAGCCAAATAATCACACTCAATTCTCGCTGTAAAACAGCTTTCTAAAAATCCTCAAATCCGCATACTCCTCCGGGTGCACAAATCTCCCGTTAGCATTTACTCCTCATCCCCCCCTTAGCCCCTGTTCCGGTAAGAGAACTAGAGTCCAAATGACACTCCCGGGAAATCGCTCGAACCGTGAGCACCAACACACGATAGAGGTAACCATACGTCAACCGTGTTGGGTGAACACCGAAGCCGGCAGTGGCCCACCGCAAAATCTCTCAGCACTCTTCAATCTGCGGGAATTTACGCTCCCCTCGGTGTCCGGTTTGTTCCGGCGAGGATTTCGATTAGGTCGGAGGAGGTTGGAGCCGGGTCGCAGAGTACGTGGGTGGCGGTGGAAGTGGAGGTAGAGTTCTGTGCGGCGCGCGGGTGCTCATGTGAGAGGCCTTTGCGCAGGAGGGATAAGAGAATAGAGCGGCGGGTGGTTAATTCTGAGAGGACAGTTGGCGGGGTAATAGGTGGGAGGGTGGGATAGGTTTCGTTGGCGGAGGGCTGGGGGGAGGAGTGAGTTGTAGGTGGGGGAGTCGGTAGTGTATCGCCGGAGCCTGTGGGGAGAGCCAAGAGAAAGTAAATAGCAATCAGCTGGAAAGGCATAGTTGTGGATAAGAAATATTGGGAAAACGGTGGAATGTCGGCTTTCGCGGGATCTTCAAGGGTTGTGGATTTTTAAGTTTTTGCTGAGTGTCGTGTTAAATGGGGTTGAGTAGAAATTAAGCCTCAAGCCCGTGGAGAAAGAAGCCCCCATTCACACTATCTCACTCGCTTCCCAAGCATTGCATATTCTGTAATCTAAGTCAGGGTGAACCACTCCCCCTCACGCCTAGAGAGCGGAAACAGAATCAACCAAGGAAATCGCCTTGTACCAGGGGTTGTCGAATTAATGCAAAGACCCTGCGTCGCAGCCAAGTACTGTACTCGAGTACCCGAGCACCTAGCCGAATGTTAGTAATAGTAATTCTGGAGACCTCAACAACAGGGGGGAAGATAATTCGTTTAAAATCTTGCACCCCATTCTTCGGCTTCAATGATAGCCTTCATCCTCTCGGGCTTGCTTCTTACCAGATTATCAAAATAGCCAGAATCTAGAGAATCCTAGTAGGGCTTAATAGTATCCTGAATTTATTTCCCCATCGCCGAACCTTGGTATCCAGGGTAGATGGATCGGTACATAATTTCTCAAAAAAGGACTTCATCTCTGTCTACGCGGGAGCTTTGGAGGAACCGGTCTCCCGTTTGGTTTATTGGCATTCCAGCATCATAGAAGCTGGCTAAATAGCTTTGCTCCAAGCGCAAAAGGGTGCCAGTGTAGGGAGAGAGATCCGCCGTACAGGGTTGGCTTGGTCCGGGTGTGTTGTGATCGGAGGAAACACTTTCACAGATTTTCGGCTGGGGTACTCGAGTACTCGGTTGCAACGTGAGGTGTTCGCGTTTACTTGACACCCGCAGCGCGCAAATTCACAGAGTCCGCCTTGCGGCTGAAAGCACCCACCGGTAGAAGAAAGGCGGCTCACCTCGGTCCCTAAAATCAGTGAACAAAATCAATAGACAGTGCCCGCTTAGGTAATCCCGAAGAACCAGATTTTACGCACAATGATCTATTCTGTGGATACCCGAGCCATTGTATGATGGTGAAAATTATTCTCTATGATAGCTCACCTAGAGAAAATTACCCCCTATGTTAGAGGGTCTTACTTCGGGTTCTTGCTTTCCTT
>Ga0307510_10005149_pt1 | contig 15537 bp, 15 predicted proteins | sample 12_EM_MG_FD_207224 | JGI IMG/M metagenome (GOLD analysis project Ga0307510, IMG submission 207224) | Populus trichocarpa ectomycorrhiza microbial communities from riparian zone in the Pacific Northwest, United States - 12_EM | ecosystem: Host-associated > Plants > Roots > Unclassified | place...
AGGTTTGTTGTGTCCTTGCAACCAAGAAAAGAGCTTAGCCTTGCATATTTATGGAACAACTACTTCTAAAGATTGAAGAGAGCATGATTTTTGGATTTGTAGAGGAGAGAATTTGTGTTTATTCTCTGTTGGCTGCTGCCTCCTTCTGCTCTCCCTCTTTTCTGCTGGCTGCCAGCCCCTTCTCTCTTTCTTTTTATATGCTAAGAAACCCTAGTCTCTATTTTACAAAATAGTCCTCCCTTAAGTTGGCAATTTACATTTAAGTACTTCAATAACTATTTTCCCTAAAAAGGAGAAATAGCCTTGCATTAAATCTTCAAGCTCTGACTTAAAGGAGCTAAATTGCTGATATAAAAACTTGGATGTCGGTTTAGATGCTTCAAGATGTAATTTGGACTCATTTCTTCACGAAACCTGTTTGCTGGCAGAATTCAGTGGTCATCTTTGGAAACTCTTATCTCCCTCATATGACATCGTTTTTTACTAAAATTTGGAGCGTGGATAGGTCTTTGAATTAGGAATCCATGAAAATTGAGTTTGCATCAATTGGACTTTTGTAGCTCCAAATATTAAATTTTGAATGGTCAAAGGTCAACACTAGTAGAATGCAGATTTGACTTTGCAGGATGTGATTTCCATGATCTTTCTCTTTTTATTTTTCTTGCATTACATTTGCAGAAAGGTATGGATGTTAGCTTTTTAGTGCCACTTGAATCACTTCATTTCAATCTCTAGAACTCACGCTCTGCACAAAACATCGATTAAACATCAAATCTGCCAATTACCTCCAATTTACTCCTTTTTACATCTTTCATCCAAAAGTGCCTTCAAAACCTAAAACAAAGAATATCAAGGCATTTTATATATATAACATGGACAAAACATTAGGTAGATGTGGGTAAAACTATCGAATAATATGGTTACATCAAAATTCTTCTTTAGGTAAGAATATATCACATGTATTTGTTATTGAATGAACTCCCTCTTCTCTGCATAATACCAAAGTTTAAATACATGAATAAATAATGGACTCTTCCTAAAAATACTAACACAACTACATGGAATTAAGACTTTAGCAACTGACTCATACTGAATAGTTGGCACTTATTCAAACAAAACAAAACAGAAATTGACTCCTTCTTAAGCATGCAGGATACCACAATAGACTAATTCAACTCCATTAGATCTTCACAGCTTTATAAACCTGGGATTCTTGATAGGCACACGTTGAGATCTTATTGGCTTATTAATACCTCCCTTATTTAAAGGAACCTTGTCCTTAAGGTTCAAGTTGATAAATCTCTCTCATGGTTCTTAAGCATTTTCCCAAGTAGAATCTTTATTTGAAAGCTATTTCTATTTAACAAGACTTTCCTTAACAAATCTTGACCCTTTTTTGACCCAACATCTGTCCAAAATGGCTTCGGGTTCTATGAGGATTTCTTCATCATCAGCAGTAAGTGTTAACTCTACAATAGTGAGGTTGGAGTCTCCTAGTTTCTTTTTAAGCAATGAAACATGGAAGACATAATGAATACAGGATCCTTTAGGAAGCTTGAGCTTATACGCCACTTTGCCAATCCTTTGTTCAATCTTATAGGGACCATAAAAGCAGCTTGCCAATTTCTGACATGCTCGTTTAAAGACTGATTGCTGGCGGTAGGAATGGAGTTTAAGGAAAACCCAATCTCCTTCTTGGAATTCAAGATCACACCTTTTTGAGTTACCAACTTGTTGCATGTGGTTATTAATAACATGTAAATAAGCCTTGAGTAGACATAATATTCCATCTCGTGTGGTGAGTTGTTAAGCTGCTTCATTCACTAGTGACATGCCTACTTGGTAGTGTGGGATTGTTGGTGGTAGATATCCATATAGAGCCTAAAAGGGAGTCATTCTCATGGAGGAGTGATAAGTTGTGTTATACCAGAACTCAACCCATGGAAGGAGAGAACTCCATTTTCAGGGTTGTTGATGGACAAAGCATCGAAGATATTGTTCGACACATTTGTTGACAACTTCAAATTGTTCATCCCTTTGCGGATGATAGGCGGAACTCATCTGTAATTTTATGCCTGACATTTTAAAGAACTCACGCCAAAAAGGACTGATAAATATTGGATCCATATCACTAATGATGGATCTCGGCATACCATGGAGTTTCACCACACTATCAACAAATTTCTCAACCACCATATTTGTAGTATAGGGATAAGCTAACGCCAAGAAATGTGTTGACTTACTAAGGCGATCAACAACAATTAGAATGGTGTTCTTCCTACAGGATTGTGGAAGACCCTCAATGAAGTCCATCATGATGTCATCCCAAACTTGACATGGAATGGGTAACGGCTACAATAGTCTTGCTGGAGAGAGTGTTCCTGATTTAGCTTGTTAGCATGCATCATATGAAGAGACATATTATTTCACCATCCAAGGCATTGATGGCCAATAGAAATGTTGAGCAAGTCATTTGTAAGTGTAAAGCACCCCTGAATGGCCCCCCAAGTTGTGAGTCAGGGAATTCTCACATTAGTTATTGAATGATGTTAGAATTGGAGGGTACCACCACTCGATTGTTGTAATAAACTAGCCCATTTCACCATGTATATGGGTTGTCTGAGTTCTTGGTTGTCATCTTGCCAATTTTCTGCATGTAAGGATAAGAAACAACCTCTTCTTTGATGTTATTCCATACTTGAGTTTGTGGGACATATAAAGTATCAAGACATGGGCTTTTTGTCATATATGAAAGTACATCCGTAATTGCGTTTTCCTTGCCAGGCTTGTACAGTATCTTATACGCATACCTCAATAGCTTTGACACCAATTTTTGTTGTTCTGAAGTAGTGATGTACTACTCTAATATATATTTTAGGTTGAGCTGATCTGTTTGGATTAAGAATTTCCAGCCCAACAAGTATGGCCTCCAAGTTTGGACAACTACAACAATGGACAACATCTTTTTTACATATGTTGACCATGTTCCTTTTTAAAGCCCTAAAGCTCGGCTCATAAAGGCTATGGGCCTTTCCTATTGAGTTACAACTGCACCAATTCCATCCCCTAAAGCATCAAACTTAATAACAAAAGGTTCATCAAAGTTAGGCATTACAAGTGTTGGTGTGGAAGTCATGGCTTTTTAAGGCCTTCAAAGGTTGTTTCTAGTTCATCGTTCTAGCCAAATAGTCTTTTTCGTAACAGAGTTGTAAGTGGTCAAGCCAGAATCCCTCAATTGCGGACACATTTCTTGTAGTAACCTGTAAAGCTTAAGAATCCATGCAATTCAGAGATATTAGTAGGCCTTGGCCAATTTAACATTACTTGTATTTTTTCTTGGTCTACCTTTACTCATTGAGGAGTAATAATATGACCCAAGTACTCCGATTCTTGTTGACCAAATGCACATTTCTTTAGTTTAGCAAAAAATTAGTGTTGCCTTAAAATTTCAAAAGCCTTTTGAAAATATTCAAGATGCATTGTCCACTTGGGACTATAAATCAAGATGTCATCAAAGAATACTAACACAAATTTATAAAGATAGGGGCGAAATATAGAATTCATAATGGCTTGAAAAGTGGAGAGAGCATTACAAAGACCAAATGGCATGACTAAATATTCATAATGACCATTATGGGTATGAAATGCAGTTTTATGAATATTGGGTGGATATACCCTAACCTGATGGTAACCGACAGTCAAATCTAGTTTAGTGAAAAAAGCTTTCCCATGTAGTTCATCTAACATGTCATCTACAGTAGGGATTGGAAATTGGTCTTTAATGGTTACAGCGTTAAGGGCTTTATAATCGTTGCAGAAACGTCATGTGCCACTTTTTTTTAACTAACAAGACAGGAGATGAAAAGGGGCTAGTGCTTGATCTTATAAGTTCCAATTTTAACATGTCTTGGACTTGTTTTTCAATTTGAGCTTTTTAAAAATAGGCATACCTGTAGGGTCTCACATTGACAGGCTCGGTTCCTTCTTTATGGTGGTCAATCTTTCTTACTAGAGGTAATTGTTCTGGCTCTTGAAAAATGTCTTCAAAAACTTTCAACAACTGCTGTATTTCTGACTCAACCCTATTTACTGGCTACTCAGCTTTTGTTTGCAAACAGATAGTAAACATGGATTTTCCCTAGTGTAATTCCTTTGAGACAACCTTTAGAGATGCGAATTGAATGGGCTAAGCATCTACCCCTTGTAGCTTCTGAACTCGATTATTCAATCAAAACTTCACGGTCATTTTTCTTTAATCACAAATCTATATCCTCAATTGCTCTAACCATTGAACTTCTAAAACCAAGTCCAACCCGATTAGTGGTAAAGCATAAAGAGTAAGGAAAATGGAATACCTTAAAGCAAGACATGGATGTTTTCAAATCTCCCTTGGCATTTTGATGGATTCCCATTTGCCACCTTCACATTGAAAGGCTTTGTTAGTATCACTAGAAGTTGTAACCAATTAGCAATTTGTTCACTAATAAAATTGTGAGTGGATTCGTTGTCAATGAGGACAATCAATTCATGATTCTCAATTTTCATCATGATTCGTATAGTCTTTAAAGTGGACCATCCAGTAAGAGCACGTAGTGATATTTTAGGTTTGTCATCTACGGGGTCCTCATCATCTACCATGCTCGAATCATAGTCCCCTTTCAGTAACAAGAGCTAAGGCCTTCGACACTTATAGCCTGGAGTGAATTGGTCTTCACAATTAAAGTAGAGGCCTTGAGCTCGTCTTTTTTGCATTTCATCCCAAGCAAGGCATTTCATGGGCATTGCAGCTAGTGTTTTTGTTGGAGAAGAGAGGGAAATTTGATTGTGAATGAAGGGTAATAGATTTGTGATTCCTTGCTAGCGAGTTAGTTGATCATCCTACATTCGTGCTAGGCTTATTACCTCCTTCAATGATTTGGGTTTGAACATCCTTATTCCTTTTGCAACTTCTGGTTTCAGGCCTCCCATAAATTTTCCTACTAATGCCTTTTGGGTCCACCCTAACACTCGGTTCCCTAGTCTCTCAAATTCTTTTTGATAGTCACGTAATGAGCCCACCTGTTTCACCCTTGATAGAGCTTCATCAAAATCATGACACTTTAACGGCCTAAATCGAGCCCATAATTCTTCCTAAAAAATTACACACGTCACTTCCCTTTTTTTCTTATTTGTAAGCACTTCATAACCATTGCCGCCCTTGGTTTGCTTTGCTTTGGAGATGGAAAGATGCCAATGACACCTTTTGAGCTTCGGTAGTGCCTTGGTACTCAAAGAATTGATCTACTATGTTGAACCATTTAGTAGGGTCATTCCCCAAGTATATTGGAAACTCAAGTTTAGCCAATTTAGATGAGAACATTTGTCTTCCCCCTTCTATTTTCTCTACGAATTCTTCTTTATTGTGGCGAATGCAACACTACGGTCATTGTTGTTGTTGTTGGACCCCTTTTTGTTTGATAGTAAAGCCTCTGTTAGCTTATTAATGGTGCCTTTCATTTGGTGGAACCTGTCAATAATGTTAAGCTTCATTTTACTCATACCATCCTGAAGTCCTCCAAGCCCCACTTTAAGATTTTCAATTTGTTCTTTGTTGGTTGCCATTATGTATCAGCTCTAATACCAAATGATAGGTCCCAGTCAAAGCTTTTAGTATTATGCAAATAGAATTCTTTTTTGGGTGAGAATATATCACATATATTTGTTATTGAATGAACTCCCTCTTCTCTGCATAATACCAGAGTTTAAATACATGAATAAATAACAGACTCTTCCTAAAATACTAGCAAAACTACATGGAATTAAGACTCTAGCAACTAACTCTTACTAAATAGTTGGCACTTATTCAAACAAAACAAAATAGAACTTGACTCTTTGTTCTTGTACTTGTAGGATACCACCGTGGATTAATTCCACTCCATTAGATCTTCACAACTTTATAAACTTGAGATTCTTGATAGGCACACATTGAGATCTTCTTGGCTTATTAATGAACCTTGAAGCTTAGCAGACTAGGAAAGACTTAAGGGCTTAAAAATATAACATCACCAACGATGACGAAGAGAATTATATCCCTTGAGATCAGTGAAAGATTATGCTATTTTCTCATTAAACTAGATTTACTTATGTATATTCTAGAGATGCTCTTAGTTTTTTATTCTGTTTTAGTTGAGAGAGATAATGGCCCATCTTCTCCTTATTTCTTTCCTTGTGAGAGGCTCCAAGCCCTTTGATTGGAAAATAAAAGGAAGCAGCGTTGGGTTTGGAATGGTTGTTATCTCGATTGAATGCTATAAAGAATGGGCTAATCCGTCAAGGAGATGATGACTTGATCAATTATATGTTGTGGTAGGTTGCTCCCTTTTGGCTTCCATGGCTGGATGATGAAGGCAGCGTCATGTTTAGAGTTTTTGTGGGTTCCTGGCAATAATATAAAGGTTGTTTCTAGTCTGATTTAGATGTGGTTTTAGGGTTGGTTTTGATTATAAATAATGGTGGAGATGGGTTATTATGACTGTCAAGGGTTGGAGGAGGAGAGAGGTTACATGATGGTGTAAAAGTTTTAGGTTGAGCCTTGTTTATAGCAATGTTCCCTCCTTTCAGGCTACTCTTGCATTATGGTTTTATGGGATTTTTATAGAATAAATGTGAAGTATCTAGGGTTATAAGCTCTACTCTTAGATTATGATTTTGTGGGATTTTTATAAGAGAAATAGGCAGTGTCTGGGGTTAAGAGCTGGTGGAATCTCGACCCTTGATGTTCAAGAAGAAAGTGTGACCATTAACTACAACCAATGAAAAAAGCTTGTTCTGTTCTACATCTGTCAAGGTGGTTACACCATCTGGGAAATTTGGCAGTTAGGGTTTGAGTTTGTTGTGATTTTTTTCTTGAATCTTGAGGGAAAATGAAGAAGATATGAGCGGTTGGAATTGTATAGGAACATAATGTGTGTTGATCTTGGCACCTATAATCTTAATTGATGCAAAGATGAAGGTTTGAGAGAGTCTAGAAGAGAACAACCCAGGCATGTTCTTTATAGTTGTGATTGAGATAGGTCATTGTGGTATTTTCTTTTATCGTTTAGAGATAAAATAATGATTTTGATGGTTGGATCTTGTTGATAGGAATCATTATTGCATTTTGAAAAGAAAAAAATAGGTATTTTATGAAAGGATAAGGATCAGGATTGGGTTGAAACAGGGCAACTCATCTATGGTTTCTCTTTTCCAAATAAACGGCCTTTCGTCTATAGTACCTTCTTTAATTTAGCCCCTATTCTTTTAAATTTTTCAATTAAACCCTCAATCGAACCCAATTTTTTAGAGTTTTTTCAATTTCAATCTTAGAATGTTTCAATCGAATCCTCTACTTTTCATGCCTTCTTCACAAGTATCATTGGTTTTAGTATTCTTTAATTTGGTACTGAATGAACTTTAACCTTAAAACTTCTTACAATTAAGCTCCTAATTGCACGAAGTAGCCTCTATAAAGTTCATTTGGGTTCTTGATCTGGTAATTATTGCAAATTGACCTGAATTACACCTCCAAACTTAATTTTTTTTCAATTAAGTATTTAACTAAATCAATTAAACCCATTAAAAGTTTAATTGAACCATTGAACTTAATTAATTCTTTTAATTTTGACCAAGTTGACTTTCAAACTTAATTTTGCTTCAATTAAGTCATTCTTCGGCCTATCTTAGCAATAATATTCCAAACTGACTATCCTTTTAGTGTTTTACCTTGTTGTAGCTCAAAAGTTTATCTATTTGTGTCCTGAAAATATTTTTGGGTATTGAATTTATAATTCTTTTTACTTTTTGAATATTTCAGAAAAATATTTTTTTACATAAAAGAATTTTGACTCAAAATTGGATTATAATAGTTGGTTTAAATATTTATTTTATTATTAAATATATTTAGAGAAATGATTTAATGATTGAGTAAATCATAATTTGATTATATCTTCTTAGCAATGAGTTATTTCTTTTACAATAATTGCAATCTTTTTTTAGTACAATTTCTACGAGTTTAAATTAGTTCTAAAAAGTAATATTGATTAACACTAAAATAAAAACAATAATATCTATATATTATTTCAAACATTATAATACATATCTATCATAATTATTTATTATGTCTTCCGTAACACTGCTAAACACATCTCCGTCTTCTATTCCATCTAGGCTTTTGTCTCAACTATCCCTTCCTTTTACCCTGAAACAATAATGACGCTACCTAAAAGTTTTCCGTTATGAACCAAATAATATAACGTGGGCCTTCAACCAAGCATCAAGAACGCTGCCGTCTAATTTTCCAGCAAAAAAAATAAAATAAAATTTGCTACAAAACCTAAAATGAACATTAATACTGGGATTGGATTGCTAGCAGTTGCATGATCAATGATCAAATTTTCCTTGGTTCTCTTGCTCAGTATCTCTCTAAAATATGTCAATCTCATTTCACCTTTGTTTACAACTCAAAAGTCAAAACTGTGTGATATACTTGTTGCTATCAATATAAACGCTCAGAATATAGCCACACTTTTTAAGTTGGGAAGAAATCATGATTCAATCGAGCAAATCTCGTACGTAGCTACTATAGACAATATTTGGAATGCAGTTGTAAGCATCTAGCTACTATAGACAATATTTGGAATGCAGTTGTAAGCATCTAGCTACTATAGACAATATTTGGAATGCAGTTGTAAGCATCTAGCTACTATAGACAATATTTGGAAGGAATGCAGTTGTAAGCATCTAGCTACTATAGACAATATTTGGAATACAGTTGTAAGCATCTGTTGTATAAAAACAGAGTTATTCATGTCACACTTTCATTCAAGGAAAAAAAAACATTTTGGTTAAAGGATTATCGTTATCCTTTTCCATGGCAAAAAAAAAAAAAAATTAAATCATGCCCCCTTTTAAACTGTAGTCGGCAAGCAAACAGGGTTCACATTGGAAGAATATTGAATTCGTGGGGCATGAAATCTTCACCGGGTCTATAGTATTTGTTTGGAGAGTAAAGGCTTAAGTTGGATACTTGACTGGTATAAAGACAGGCAAATCTCTCAACCTGTTTGTGCAGAAGACATTTAAGAACAAACCGAAATGAACACTGAGGCTTCATGATATAAAAAAAAAAAAAATGTAGGATAATTTTGGCCCAGCATTTTTGAAAAGAAAGCACGCACAAAGCAGCAATAGGTTCTATGATGGAAGGACATAGATCTCACCTGATGTGCAAAGCGAGAGTTTTGGTAGCCCGTCTTCATGAGTTGTCCCCAGACCTTGTGAAACTGTAAATTAATCAGTGAAGAAGTCAAAAATCAAAACCTTATTATTAGACTGGTTGCAGAGAGTTGGGAGTCGCAAGGGACAAAAGAGCAGCTTTACCTTTTGGTGACATTCTCGTTGAGCCTGTTGATGTTTGATTCTTACGTGATCCCTCTGGAGCTGTTCAAAGAAACCATTGAATAACTAATCAGTGACTTTAATAATCTATCTGTAAATATTCCAATAGCAACACTAGCATCACAAACAAGCAACCTAACCTCCAAATCCTCTACCAAAGCAGACTTCTCCTGCTTCTGATCGGCTTTAAGATCTTCAAAGCTGTGTAAGAAATTCCAGTTTCACTTTTTCCAAGCAAAAGAACTAAAATCATACCGGATCAATCATTTCTTTCACAAGTTTTGTTTTACTCATGTCAGCAGTATTCCATCTTTTTCGCAATTACTAGAAGCAAGTTTATTAGTGCACAACACAATGTTCAAAATCCAAACTGCAGGTTTCATTTTATTCTGCATCTACCACATTGCAATAAAAAGCACCACTATAGTCTAGATTTTGGCAGCTAATGTAAAAAAGAAAAGACAAGAACAATTTAGGAAAATCCCTACCATGGATCAATTGGTTGGGAGAAACAGATTATATAACTCTACATAAAATTTCCCGTTACCTTTCAGACTTTAGATAAAGTTGGTTTGGGGGGTGTTAAGAGGTGATTTTATATCATAGTATGATCAGAAAATAAGACTCCAGATATGTACTTACTCAAGAGACCACCTTAGACGATGTATTTGATCTTCAATGTGATCACGGTCACTTCTCATCAACTGAAGTGCCTGCAAAAAGTTTATGCAAGGGAAAAGAAGAGCAACTGACTTGACCAGGATAAACAACTTAATACATCCTCGAATAGCTTAATTATCATTAGATTTCAAACATTGGACCACAAAATGGACAAACTTAAGCATCTCATGACCACCTGGATAACTGGTAGTAAAAAAGTCCAACATAGCAACAGTGAGTCCTGAAATACAGGTGTCTAAGGAAGAAGACATAAATATTGCTCTCCGACTTCCAGCACAAGAGATGCACCAATTTTACAGTTCCTCAATGCATTCCATGCAATGATTCGGTTTGAGCAATTTCAGTAATAGAAATTAATATTAAGGTAGATTTCTCTGACTGTAAAATTAACCAAACAACTAATAGTAATTGTTGATGCCTTTGTGAGATTCAGAATCTTGAACTTCCACTGTTAGCCTTTTCTACAAGGACGAGGCATAAAAAAACTGTCACCAGAGCTTAAGAAATTTCAAAAATTACCTTGCGTGAGTCCCTTAGTTCCCAAAGCAGTTTTACCTCTGCCTCAAGCTCTGGAACAACAAGCATTGTTCTCCAACCTGCTCATAAAGGCATAAATGGCAGGTAAACTGCAAAAACCAACACAAGACACACACCACACCCCGTAGCTATGGCTAAATATAATATTTTAATTGCAAAACTGTGATTGATGGGCTTGATGTGCAAGGGGGAATTCTAGATGTTCAAGTGAGGAATTAGAGATAGCACGTGTCAACTTCTATTTTTATTCATTCCCCATGCAGACCCTAAAATAGTTTTGTGCACACCCCATTTGTTGATTACATAAGTGCCTTACACAAAATGATAATTCATAACCAGTCCATATTAGCTTCAAAGGCTACAGAAAATAGGAATCAGAAGACAAGAAAGAGTGCAATACCGAGAACTTTTTTGCTGCGTAAAATATCTCCATAGATATGATCCCCAACATACAGAACCTATGGGATTAAACAGTTGTTAGATCTAAAATTCACATGCATGAATCCAAAAAAAAGCATATCAAGAGCAAGCAGCTCAGCATCTGATGTAAGCAAAATGACAAACCAAAAAAAGATTAATTCCGCAAAATAACAGTACAAAAGATTTCAACCATCAATCATAAAGTTACTCAATATTAAAACAAAAAAAGAAAAATGACAAACCCACATTCTTTCTTGCCATGGATATAATTCCGAAAAATAACAGTACAAAAGAGCAGTCATCCAATATGCCCAGAAGTACAGTATATAATCACAAGAAAGGTTTTTTCTTTCATGTTTATGGGCAGTACTTTCCTTCCATGCCTTGCACACCCATTTAACAAAAATGGAATACTAGAAGGAAATATAATTTGTTCAAGGAATTAAGAATGATAAACAGGACAAAGATTTACCTGTGAACTTGACCCAATTGAGAGTAATTTATGCAGATGACGAACAGTCCCTCCCTGAAATGTCAGATTGAAGGACATCATTAGATGTCTCGTATTTGTCATTTCCATCTAAAAATTCAGTTGATATGATCTAAGTCATTGATGTTGCCTTTTATATACAATTGCTTAGATGGATTTAATTAACTAAGAACTTTCTTAACATACCTGGAAAACCCTGCAACGCTCATTTTGCTTCTTCAGTGTTATGCTAGGTGAAGTATTTCCAACCTTTTTGAAAAAAGAATAAAAAACACACCGACAGACATAATAAGGAGAAGCATAAGAATGTCAAACAGGTTTAAGGGACAATAGAACTACTGCTACACTAACCTGAGCCATAGGAGTTCCATTATCAGTATTGATAAGCTTGCCAGATTCAGGTTCAACCTCAAAAAGATTAGCATTACTTTCTTCATGGAAAAATCCCGGTTTTGCACTGTATATATAGTCAAAGTCAACAACTGTCATAAATTACCCTAAAACACAAAATATTGGAGCTACTGGCAGAACAGAATTTTTCAAACAAGAGCGAAAATTAATACTTCAAAGTGTGGATATAATTCTATCTTATTATCAGAACAAGACTGTTAAAAGCATCTTTAAGAATGCAATCCATGGTTTTATAACATGCTGATGGAAGCTGGCTATTAGTTAAAATAATATTTTTGCAATTTTGGTGCAAATTATATGCCAAATGCTAATTACTAAACTTCTTTAATAAAAAAAGGAATCAACAATCAATATTTTAGCTATTAAATATGCTGTTTTAAGGAAAAAAACATTACCTGCCAGTGATGACAACATCAAAGTACTGAAGCCAATCAAAGTTGCAAGCATCGAGGGTACGGGACTCGCAGAGAAAATTCATCACAATATTTGTATAGTCCCATAAACTGCAAAGATAAAGCAATGATTACTTATAGTCCCATCTCAAGTAAGTTGTAACATCCAGAAAAGTCTCATGCAAGAAACTAGAAAGAAATCTGCCAGGATGTTATGTAACATTTGTTCTGAATATGAAAAGATATTCATTATCCATAGCATTCCAATGGGGAAAAGAACAGGAATGGGGAGGGGAAGATTTAATACCTATTTGTTACCAAGAACGTTGCCCGTTGAGAATCCCTGAGCATTTTGAGAAGTGGAACTATAGACTTATCCTCGTTGATGTACCTAGTAGATGAAGCCCAGAGACATAAAGACAAAAGCACCCATAACCAAAAATAAAGAAGAACAAGTTAAAAGAACCTTTTCCAAATAACCCAAAAATTATATAAATCATTTGTCTATTCTGTCTAAACCAGCATCCATTAGATCATTTGTCTATTCAGCAAAACAAACTTCAAAATAAACTGCAATTAAAGTCTCTTCTTAACTAATAAATATAACCTTCTTAAATAGAAAAGCAGCATAAATAGAAAAGCAGAAATATCTCCAATGATTGACAACCGCTTGAGGAATTAATGCCAATTTTTTAACTTACTTTATAGGATCTTTTGCTACCATTTGCTTTAAAGTTCCATCACGATGGCACATATCAACAGCAGATCGAACATCTTTGTACATGCGAGCATAGCTGAAAGAGTTGGTTGTGAAACAATGAGCTTTCAAGATCTACACTTCATTGAAGAACAGGTCTACCCTCCACCACATCAATTGGTTATTTATTATCTACAAACAACTGTAGGTGATTCTTGTGGATGTTATTCAATAGCAATACCATAACATTTCATCTTTAATACGAACCCCAATAATTACTTGACTCCTAAAAGTTGGATAACCTTAAATATGGAAACCCTTTGCAAGGAAATGAATAATTCATTGTTAAAAACCCCATCTGTATTATGTAGCCGTACTATGACATTTCTGCTGGTTTTAAACCACATATGTAGACATGCTTGTTTTTACCATTCAAAGTGCACACTTTTATTGCTAAACCAGTGAAATTCACAGCAGAGAAACAAGTTCTGCCTGAAGTTGGTATATTTTAGGCCCTGAAAGCTTTTTTAATCTTAAACAAAGTTATAGCAACAACTAAGTTGGCAAAATTGAATCAGCATATGAAGGGGAATAGAAAAGGGATTTGGTTTAGTTGGAATTTACTATGATAGAGAATCCACATAAATAAATAAATAAATAAAAGACCTAGTACCACATAAGACAATAAAAATAAATGTTGCATTCTTACTCTACTCTTGCTGGAACTCTTCCTGGGTTTTTGTCCATATAGTCAACAAGCTGGGAAAACAAATAGGCTTCAGCTAATGAGAAAAGAGTATCAATAAGCGCATAATCTGGCTCGTCAAAAGCATCTCGTATCAGAGTATTCCCATAGGTGCCAACTTTCTCTTCCTTGGTCAACTCTCTAAATCCATGGTATGCCACTTTCACATATTTATGACGATCCATCTGTTTAATGCAAATCACTAGTTCAAATATTTTCCCACACAAATGTTCTTTAAGTAAAAAACAGCTAATGAGAAATTATTGATGAGTAACCTTCAAGATATTGCCTCTCTTTTTATCTACAACCAATCCTCTGACCATGTACTTCCAATTAAATGTCCAGCCCAACAACTGCATAGAAACACCATTCTTAGCCAACATACTGTCAAATTCAATGGAGCAAAGCAGCACAGGTTTTAAGAAAGACAAACCTCTTCAGGATAGCCAAGATTAGACACCAACTTTTCAATCGTGCCTTCATACGCAAGTTTCTCAAAGGTTTCAGGCTTATACTGTGCCAATGTGTAATCCATATCAAAGCCGACAGCTATAATATTTCTCATGTTCAATGACCTATTGCAGAAGATCCGTTTTCCAAGTTCAGCTTCATCTTTCCCCCCTTCAGGAGATGACCATATGCATGGTTCTTGAACTCCATCCCTACTCTCCATAAGCTCAGAGCTCAATCTCTGGTCAGCTAAAACAGCCTTCTGACCCTTGTCCATCTTATAGCTCATGTGCAACTGATTGACTCCTGAGATATTCAAAAGAATTAACTTTTAACATCGATAAATAATGACATTCAAATCACACCATGCACAACACGAAAGAAATCCATTACTCAACAAATTCAAGAAAACAAGGTTTTATGGTACATACACGACTCGCATTAAGCCATATTAGATGGATACAAAACACGCATGATTAAAGTAAAAGGAAATGAAAGGAAAAAAAAAAAAAAAAAGGGTTAAGTGCTCTTATGATCAAAGTTGACCAATCTACATAATCCAACACTATAGGTGAAATGACTAGCAAACAGCACACAACAGCCATGAAGTCCTCTGCAAAAATAAAAACACTTTTTTCTTGGTAAAAAAAAAAAAGAAGAAGAAGAGTAAAACCAAGAACTCAACCTAAAAGGGTTTTTTAAAAAAAAGAAAAAAAAAAAACCTCAATTGCTGACATCTTACCTGCAAATTTGAATCAAAAAGCACAGAGTGAAAGTGCATGTTCCCAGTCTAAGTATCTTCCAACATTCGCTCCAAAGTAACACCTAAAAATCCAATTCCTCCATCAAAACCTACTCTAATTCCACCTATGATTCCACCAAATTTTACACTAAAAAAACTCCTCATATTTCTTCAACAATAAAACGAGGAATGATGCAGATTTTCAAAACGATTTAATAAAATGAGAAACGAAATCAGTAGAGAGAGAGAGGGAGAGAGGGAGAGAGAACTAACCTGCGGAGTGAATTTGCTTTGGTTTAGCGAAGGAGAAGTTAGGAGTTTTATAATGAAATCCCGAAAAGAAGCTAATTCGAGAATCGAAAGGACGGGGAAATTCAGGAGAGAAAAGAGAAAGGCAAAAGGAAACCGGCTTCTTTGGAATTCGCATTCTTGGGGGAATTAAGTAGGCATGAGTTGGATTAAACAAACAAGAATCCGATACCGGAATAACCCCTCCCCTCCAATGTGCTCTTGCAACTACCCCAACTAGGAACCTACTCTTTTATTATTCCCTTTACC
>Ga0307510_10005150_pt1 | contig 15536 bp, 7 predicted proteins | sample 12_EM_MG_FD_207224 | JGI IMG/M metagenome (GOLD analysis project Ga0307510, IMG submission 207224) | Populus trichocarpa ectomycorrhiza microbial communities from riparian zone in the Pacific Northwest, United States - 12_EM | ecosystem: Host-associated > Plants > Roots > Unclassified | place...
GCATGTGTTAAGCATGCCGCCAGCGTTCATCCTGAGCCAGGATCGAACTCTCCATGAGATTCTTAGTTGCATTACTTATAGCTTCCTTGTTCGTAGACAAAGCTGATTCGGAATTGTCTTTCATTTATTGAATTGCCAGAATCCATGTTGTATATTTGAAAGAGGCTGACCTCCTTGCTTCTCTCATGGTACAATCCTCTTCTCGCCGAGCCCCTTTCTCCTCGGTCCACAGAGACAAAATGTAGGACTGGTACCAACAGTTCATCACGGAAGAAAGGACTCACTGAGCCGGGATCACTAACTAATACTAATCTAATACTAATAGAATAGAAAAGAACTGTCTTTTCTGTATACTTTCCCCGGTTCCGTTGCTACCGCGTGCCTTACGCAATCGATCGGATCATATAGATAACAACATAAGTCATCGAAAGGATCTCGGAGACCCACCTAACCACGAAAGCATCTAATATTTCAAGAGCGGTATGCCAGGCCGCAGATCCAACACTGCGCCTGGAGGGCAACCACCTAAGCACCTTCCGACAGTACACCTTAATCTGGGACACGCACCTGCATTCAGCCCTTCCATCGATGTGAGCGCGTCACCAGATAGTCGAGTTGAACCGCTTACAGCGCCTTCATCCCCTTCGGTAACCCTACAAGACGAAAACAGCAAAGAGTTACACTACCTCACCTGCTGATGCGGATTATGATTCCGATTTCAATATTGATTCAAGCCCAACTCCGCTACCTCGGGTTAAGAGATTTTGGAAGGGACATTCCAGCTGGCCAGATATAAAGTTGTTTTTCGAAAACCTTAAATCAAAAAATCGTTTTGAATTCCTTCCCTGAATCCCGATCTTCCACTGCCTTCCTCTGATATATAACCCCCTTACCATCTATCGGAGTAGTGAATGCCTCTAACGGTCCAGATATTTCATAACCTGTCGTGAATAGTGAATCACCTGCCGAATAAATACCCTCTCTTCCCCCGGCCAGCCCAGCCAAGTCAGTCTCGATCAATTGTGTTTGATCCCCTTCGATTCGACCTACAACTATCCGGGGGAAGCATAACCGATCCCCCTGTTTCTAATATAATACGCCGAATTCTTTCTTCCCCTTCAGGTCTAGCCAGTCGACCACTTCAGATGTTGGGGGAGGGAAGGGAAGACTAGATAAACCAAATTCTGATACGAGTGCTGGAACCCAACCTTCTTTTCCTCCGAGGGTACGATATAGCTCTTAGGCCGAGCCCCTCGTAATGACTTATAGCCCAGGAAAAACCGGATGGGGATTCTAATATAAAAAGAGTAGTATAATGTTACTGATGAAGAATCCACCTTTTCATATCCAGCTTTTTATTTAATATTAAATTAAGTAGGGACTTTAGTCACTGGAAGGAGAAGGTTTTCCAACTTTTTTTCCCCTACTGATAAAACCAGGAATCTCTCACCTATTTCTTCTCCTTATGGAATTACCGGTTGCTGATCCGATCGAGTGGGAACGACAGAACTACCCGGGGATGGAGGACCTCTGGTAACCTACCAGGGAGAGGCAAAGAAGTAGTAGAAATGTTGAAGAGGATACAACCCGCTCTTGGACTTAAGACTATGCGCGTCGCGTGCTCGATCTAGCAATCTTTGAAAATTTTTTTGATGTCACTAAACTAAAAAAGAAAGAAGAGAAGAGAAAGAACTGGAAGTTGGCGCCTGCTTGCTTGCTTACCAAGCGATCCTGGCAAGCTCCTCCAGTTCTATTATACTTTACTTATTATTATAAAAACAACTCACTATAAAAATAAAAGACGATCGATTATCTATCCAAGAAGATAGAGAGTCCCACATACGAGAAAAGGTCACAAATAGAGTTGAACCAAGTAACATTGCAAAGGCATAATGATAGTAGGGTCGGGATATCCCCGCCCTCCGAACCGGACGTGAGGGTCTCCCCTCATCCGGCTCTCTGCAGGGGAATCTCCACTCACTGCTTCCCCTAATATCCTCCCTTTACCACATCATGGGGGTTTACAGGAGATCCCAGAGGCTCGATCGGAAGGCTGCGATACCATAGCTTTTGACTCAACTCTAGTAGTCACTAGACTTATTAGAGTAGTCCGTCCGGCTGCTCTTGCTGAAATCATTACTCTTCATTCTCCCGTGCTCTAGCAATTTCGCTCCCTAGACCACTACCATGTAGTTAGGTAGGGGCAATCAATCCGTAGTGACGGGAATCTAGGAATGAATGGGGATCCCTATCAATATAAAAATGAAGAATACATTATTAGTTACACTACCTTTCCCTTTCTCTCACTCAATAGATGTATCTAGTCTGATACGGTACAGTACAATACGAGACGATGGAATGCAATGGGATGGATGGTAGAGGGCTGCCTGCGCCCAAAAGCGATGATTCACTTGTCCTCTTGTCCATAGGGACCTCGTGGCATACAACCGAAACGACTCCCACTAGATAGCCGCCCCTTTCTTTCTTTTTACAGCCTCGTGGACGGACGAAAGAAGGGAAGTTACAGAACGGGGCAGTGGGCTCGCGAAGTAGACAGCAAACCTTCTCAGCCCCCTTTACTTTATTATATAACAAGAGCGATTATATTCAATTAGATTATACAAGCGCTAGCGCGCCCCTTTCTCTAAAGGGGCGTAAGCACTTCACTCGCTAGGGGATGGGATTCATTCACTTGCATTCCTGCTAGCACTACAAAAAGCTCCGGTCTTAACGCCCTTACTACTGCTGTGCAGCCTTTCCTCGGGTTCGTAGAGTCGGGTTTCCCGTTTACCCACAACGGAGGAGCCGCCCCCACCAGGCAGGCGGCCACGGGTCATAATGCACTCTTCGCACAACAAATCCACTTTGAAGTTGACTTATTCGCTCGGCCAATCGTCGGAATGTGTACGAGATACCATAAGGGCCCAATATCTCAATAGCGCCTTTGTCTAAAGCTTCGAATGAGACTTCATATCCGAAACGCAGGAAGGATCTGACTAGAAAGTCATTCAAAACTTGATCGAAGAACCAGCGTTTATTGAAGAAGGTATAGAGTCGATTACAAAAAGTACTAGTTTGAAAGGCTCGTTGGAATTGATCCGCTACGGGATTTACATTATACGCAACAGAAGCACCTGAAGTACTAAACAGAATAGGTATTAGTTTGGTAATGGTTGGAGCAGCAAACTCGGATTCGGCAAGAATCTCATTTTTTGGTAGTACAAAGGGGGAATTGGCCCAAAAATGGGATAGGGGTTAAGACGCAGTCGGGCGCCGGCGGCTGACGTGAGTGCCCCCCCGAACCGCGCGAAATGGTCGCCTATTACACGGCTCACTAACTCTGCCTGAGGTGGGGGTACCTATTATTCGTCGGCGGTCCGGCGCACCCCTACTCACTTAAATAAAGGATGCTGCTTAATTACGAGATTTATACTTAATCTAGAGAGTTCTCTTTCGTTAAGCGCATCGAGCCAGGAGTGGACATCATCATCTGCAGTGCAGACAAATCCAGATCCTCTTTCATCATTAGCTTAGCTAAAGTGGAATAGTATGACTGGCTTTCCGGAAAATGAGACGAAACCAGCTTTTTCGAAATGATCAACATGCGCTCAAAAAGACCTCCTAAACCCCCTCTTGCCAAGTGATCGAGTTTAGTCTGAGTCTGAATTTGCTGTATCAGTTGCTCCCGCTCTGGACTTACTTCAAGGAAAAATAGGATTGGGCAATTCCGCCGGTTCTGGAGCTTACCTTATTATTATGAAAAGGGGAAAGGGCTTTTTTTCTTTTTTAGAGGTTGATTAAGGGGGGGCAGAGCGTCGAGGCTTCTCAGCCGCAGGAACAGGGAACCAATCCTCCAAAAATGGAATGAGTTCGCAATTACTACCACAAGAGAAGCCGCCCCCTCATCACTTACCGCTATTTTTTATTGGGGGAATTCAAAACATTTTTTCTGGCCTTCCTTTATATTGATGAAGAGGTGACCTCGTGCTCTTCAAGAAATGAAGGCAAAGGCCCCCCCGAGCCCGAGGGGGATCGTCGGAGGGCACCAAATCCAGTTTTTTTCCTCCCGTCCTCAAAAGAGGCGCCGGAGGCCCAAACTCATCCGGAGTTGGAGAACTAAATAAAAAAAGACTTTCTCAACATAAAAAAAAAACTGCCCTTCCCTTCCATATAGATCGTCGTGGCATGAACTCATTTCTGCCTTTCCCCACTCCTGCCCGAAATCCAGCTGGGGCCCTCAAGGTGAGGCCGAATTTCATTACCTTTTGTGCGCCTCTCACCTCCTCCATGAGGATGATCCACTGAATTCATTGCAACACCACGAACAATGGGGCGTCTGCCTAACCACCGGCTTTATCCTTTCTAAGCTTTCGTGCATCATGGTTGGGATTGGAAACTATACCAATAGTAGCTCGGCATCGGGAATCAATGACTTTTTCAACACCCGAAGGTAGCCGCACAAGCCTAAGAGAGAGTGTAGGGGGCCTTCATTATTTTAGCTAAAGTTCCTGCGCTGCGGCTCGAGCCAGCCTTGCGCCTTGGCCTGAATGACATTTAATATAATGTAACCATCTTCCTATACGTATATCGACTACTGGTATGCGATTTCTATTTTCGAATTTAGAGAGAGTCTCGCCTGTCTATAAGCAGGGGAGGCGTGGCCAAGAAGCAGCCAGCTGACTGCCCCCTTCCACTCGGCCTTTCTTCGCTGTGTGAATAAGGTCTTAGTATGGATGGGCATTCCGGGCGGGTCGCAATAAGTCGCGGGTCGAAGGTTTGGACCAATCGCAATTTATCAACATTTTGCCTGCTTCCAATTGATGACTGGCTATTATATAAGTGTTGACCTAAGCCCCTGTGCCGGGGCTCGGCTCCCGAACCGTACGTGAGCTGCCTCGTACGGCTCTTCCTAAGAACTGGAAGCCCCCTCTCTCTAAATAGAAATTAGAAAAAAATGAGACATCAAAAAAGACTTTTTCAAAAAGCCTTCGCCCTCCTATTCAACGGGGCTATTAGAGAAGCAGCTTCGTTCCTTGACTTCTTTGCTCAGTCAAACTTCCTTTTCCTTGTTCCTTAGTGTAGTCTCGGTCCATAGTTTAAGACTCCGTTCCTTATGCCTAGTCTATATCCACAGCTGACGTGGCTCCGTACCGACGCCTTTCCCTTTGTAGACGGCTAAGTGACTTCGTAACCTTAACGTACTTATTTTATTTCGTACTTTCTTTCTTACTATATCATAGGTCTTCGTCGGTAAACCCCTTCGCCTATAGGCCTATAGGATAGGATAGGCGGCAGCTTGGCTTCGCTATCGCTCTGGTATAGAGTCCGTGTAGTCGTCGGCCTTCCTACCAGAAGGCCTATGAGTGGTCGGCCTTTCGAATGCCCCCTTCCTTACTTTTCTGAGAAGCCCTTTACGACTATAAAGGACAGGGGGCTGTTCACCTTTGGAAACTTAGCTACACCGGTCACGACATGTTGTTTGTTGATATTTATTGAGGAGTTGGATGGAGTTTAGCTGACTGAATCCATAAACCTAGAAAGTCACCGTCACGGGTACTTTTTTGACTCTATAGGTAGGTATTGGTGGAGCTTGCGTAATGTAGTTGTAGTTAAGGCTGCATTGAAGTCTTTCTTTTTTGAAGATCTACTGAAGTATCAAAGGCGAACCCCAGGCCGGGACGTCTGGCAGAATGCTTGGCCTCCTGCGCTGGAAGCCCGAAGGGTGAGCTTCTGGTGGTTAGCTTCTAGAACTAGATAATAGGCATTAGGCATTCTGAGCTGGAAGGGGGCAAGCAAATGAAGGGAGGCGGGCCGACTACAAGAAGCGAAGCTTAGGGAGCGACGGCCGACCACTACATAAGCTGCTGGCGGAGAAAGCTCGAGGAGCTTCCCTTCATTCGTTGCTAAGTCAATGTCCTAGGCCTCCGAGTCAGCCCGCGCTTTTTCGAAGAATCCTGCACCCATGGGCATACGGCCTGGCGGGCCTTCCCTTTCCGCCGGAGCTTCCTGGGCGTTGCCCCGTTCCCCAATCAGATGTTTGGATGTGAGCTATACTCCGCGAGGAGCCAAACGGGCGTATGGCCTTGCCATTTGACCTCTCTTCCCGTGTGACTAGGAATGCTCAGTGACAACCTCTCAATTGTCACCGCCTGGCCTCTCTTGCTACCGCGGTAGCACCTAGTGTGGTCAGCACCAATCGTGTTCGGACAACGAAGCTTACACTCATTCACATTGGTTCATCCTGCTATGCCCCGGGCCTTTTGCTCTTCTAACGTAAAAGGTGGCCGGCCATTCGTCAAGGCCCCAGAATCCGCTGGACATCTCAGCGGCGGGATTGAATACCCGCATCCGATCGAAGTTCCATTTTCCCCTAAAGGAGAGCTGTTTCTAGGTGGGTCGCTTCGCGCAAGACATTGCTTAGGACCAACGGGTCACACGACAGGTGCACGATCGACTTTGCACGCTCCATCCTTCGGCACTTCGCCTATCGGGTTGGCAGGCAAGCTACCTTGATCCGTCTTCGGCTTCGATTCGTTATGCTCAGAAGCTCCAACAAGCCTTAAAGTCTCTTGCCGCCTATGCCAAGAAAGCGCTGCTTTACGTTTGATCCTATGTGCCCAGAGAATGCTATGTGTTCTCCACTTTCGGACCTCGCAAAGAGAGAACGTGTTTTTTCCTCTTACTTTCTCTCTCATTCGCGGAGCGAAGAAAGCGGGCTTTGCCCCAGCTACCGCTATCCTTGGGAAACTCAAAGAGCTACCGAAGGAAAGGGATGCAGTCTCCCCCTTGGCCTTTGGAGAGGAGAAGGCAGAGAAGAAGACGTCCTTCGCGCAAGTTTTTTTGCTTCCTGCGCCCTTACTAGTACTAGTAAAGGGGCTCTTCGACCAAGGAGGCATTCCGGTAGGAAGGCCGACCACTACATAAGCCTCCATCAGTCCAGGAGAGAAGCAAGCTACCTTTCTTTGATCCACCTTCACGGACAGGGAAGAGAACGAAAAGAGTCCGCGTATGGTGGGCGTGGTAGGTTCGAGGATCTTACGCGGCGGAGCGAACTCTTCTATCGTCTTGCATTTCCTCTGGCAGCGTAGCTGCACCCCCTCGATCCATCGTACTAGAGCGATCCGAGAAGAACGATTAGGGTCATATTCTATCCTTTCTACAATGCCCATAGACGAAGTGCTTCGTTTCAGATCCATTCTTCGCTGCAATCGCTTCGATCCACCCCCTCGGTGAAAAACAGTAATACGCCCTGAAGAATTCCTACCAGCGGACTTCCCTGTACGTGAAGTGAATTGTCTCAGTGCTCTCCCCTCTTGGCTTTGTCTCATTGTTTATCTCGTAATCATTCGATTCCGTTCGAATTAGCTCCTACTCCTTCTTCTTCTTTATTCGTCCTTGGTCCTTTTTACACTATACTACCTTACTATATTCTATTTCTCTATGTTATTGCTCTACAGTGAAATCATATGTCATTAGTAGAGAGTAGGGGGATTGGTATTTATTGGTATTGATATATGTCTTCCTTAGACTTTGCTTATTGATTAATAGACTTTAGATAGCCTCTTTGTCCAATGAAAAGCACGAGGATTCCCTCTCTGACGACTTCGGTGAACAATGGGCAACTCCTACTACTGAAACCAGTGGATACCACGCCTCTTCCTCTCATCTCTGGGCTGCTCTTGCTGACTCTTCCCTTGCAAACGGTTCCCCTACCAGAGAAGAGTACTTCTCAACCAACAGAGAAGAGGCGGATTCCGGTCCGGCATCCCGTATAGGGCGGGATGGAGCTGTTCTCTTTTTGGAAGAGAGTAGGGCCCTGGCTGAGCCTGAGTTTGTTCGTTCTGTGTACGAGGTTGGCTTGCTTTGTGGTGCCGTTGATACCCTGCCTAGCTGAATAACTGACCGACGGCGGAATGGTAAGCTTCTTCGTTCACCTGCACTCGTTCCCGCCAGCCAAGCAGAGTCAAAGCACCCTGAACCGGACCAAATCCGAAACAGGCTTCGTAGGAAGAAGCGACGCCTACTCTCCAACCATTCCCCCTGCCCTCGGTGCCTTCCCCTCTCCCCGGCAATCTTTCAAGCAAGCAGTAGTCATAGGCACCTTCATACTCAAGCCATCAATCGGCATAGTAGTCAAGCAAAGCCAGCCCGACCTTCCCTCTCTCCTACTCGAGCTTCGTACTCTCCAAAACATCAAGTGGCACAACATCCGTAATCGGAAGAACATGAATCGCCCCACCGGGCGGATGGGAAAGGAGATGAAGGAAGATCAGTTGTATCAGCTACAGAATCTGATTCCGGTGAGGCTACAAGCCTATCTTCGACTTTCGTTGTTCTTTTTTCTTGCTGTAAAGTGCCATTTCCGCTCCCCAACGACAGAAGTACGAAATTACTAACTAGTCTAGTTGCCATTTCAAAGCCCGTGTGGCATGGGACAGTTTTAAGGTCTTTCATTGTCCGAGCAATGGCTCAAGCATTCAATGTCAGATTGTGTTCTCCCGACGGATACTTCACAAATATTGGGAAGTCCGGAGGCCTTACAAGGGTGAATCTCCACTCTTATCTTACAGAATCACAATTTTCGAACCTTTCCTATGAGCTCTTGCTTCTGAGAGTGCTGCTGTGGTATCTGGTTGAGTGAAGGTGCGATTGAGCTACCGTCGGGAGCGGTTTGAAGCCAGATGATGGAACGCTGTCCACTGGAACAAAGAAATTGCATTAGTCACCGTTGTGACCTAGACACGACGTTAGAGCGAGTTCGGGAGCGCCCCGAATCAAATTAAATACCGGCTGGTACGAAGCAGGTCTGGAAGCTTCCATGTTGAGGACGGGGCCCTCGTTATTCTCGCGTTATTCTCGAAAGAATGACCAAGAGAAGGCGAGCGGAGTGAGGCCAGACGCATCTTTCTAGTCCCTCTGCCGTGAAGAAGGGTGATCTTAACAATTGGAAGTGAGCCTAAACTTTTCTGAGGTTCTCTTAGAGTTGTCTACCTGAACGAAGCTTCCGAGTTTAAGTGTAGTTTTGGGTCGGCGAAAAGTCAAAGTTGTCATTCTCCTGTTGCTTAATCTGTGTGTTCCGTTGAGCGGTTGATCCCTGGTCAACAGCAGATACCTGTCTGACTTCGTTTCATTCTTTTCGGACTCATTTCGGTTCCACCCTATCAACACCCCGCCCTTGCTTCACGCGCCAGGGCATGGCTAACCGTTTACCCTCGATGGCCTGACCCGCCATTTAGACTCATTCGTTCAGCAGAGCGAAGAAGATCTGTTTCGGTTTCAATTCCTTGATCGAAACTCGATTGATGAGCTGAGGTAAGGAGAGTTGCGTATCAGTTTATTATGCTTTTCTCGGTTCTGGGAGGATGCCTTCCAACCAAAAGCTTTCCGGAATTTTTTCAAGGCTTTTTATATTTTAACTTGAAAACTTATTTAAGTTCCTTTTGGTTCTCATCTTCTGCTCCTTTCTATTCTCGTAGGTAGATATGGTTCGAAGTACCAGAGTGGGACATCCGCTCTAAGTGGTCACTTTATCAAGTTTTAGGGCAATCCGACCTAGCTTAAGCGCTTTAGCTTTCGCACTTAACTTAAGCAGCAAAGCACAGAAAGAAGGGCGGTGGGAGGGTAAAAAAGCAAGTTAAGGAGGCGCAGCTCCGTGAAGGAACTAACAACCAACACCGTATGGGTGAGCCTCTCTGAGAGAGGAGAAGAAGGCGGGGACAGAACCACGCCTTATGACGAAAGGGGAGAGTGAAACCTAGCACGATACCACTCCGAGAACGAGACACCCTGGACAGAAAGCTGGCAAGAGTGAGACCTCAGATATATTTCCCTACTGGACTCCAATCCAATACTCTTAAGAGACCACTATAAGAAAAGATAAGAATGCTACCATCGAGTTTCCTCAACGAACCCCACCCAGGGTCTTTCTTTCTTAGTGAGTGTAGTTGGTTCTCCCGTGGTCCGTTCTCTGACTACTGGCTTGCTTGGCTAGGCTGGCCTTCTTTCTATTAAAGACAGTCAGCCCCACCCCTAAGCCCTGAACTCACGGAAACCCCGGAATCCTCCCTCTTTATCTTTAGGAGTCAGAAGTCCTCTCTCGCCAGTCTCGGTCAATTGAATCTGACTGAGCTTGCTTTGCCTATGCTTCAGCGTCCTTGCCTTTCCTATGTTTTTCTCTTTCTTTTTATTGAAGAGGTGTCTAAAACAAACAAAAGGAGGGTAGGAAGAATCTCCGTGATTTAGGTCTCTTCCTCTTCTTTAATGGATGGGAACACATCGAATGAAAAGGATGTCGAATGAGTTGAAAGATGGCAAAAACCCGACTGCCTTGTGAGAAATGAAATCTGAACTTTATTGGCTCCATCACCGGAACCAGCAGCAGCTTCTCTAGTCCGATTCCGTGAGATCAATCTTTTTCCTATTCCAATTCCTTTTCCCCCATTGTAGACCTCATTCCCCTCTTCCTTCTATGTCCTCCACCTGAGCTAGAAGAATCTTTCTATCTTTCATCACAGAACGCTTCGCATTGGCTAGCTTGCTTGGCCGCACACATATAGATTCAAATAATTTAAATCGATTCCGTGGGTTGGATTACTTCTTTTTGCGATGATGCCAAAATGTCACACAAGGAAATATCGTATAATGACGATAAACGACCAAGTCGTCACTTTCATCTACATATAGAAAGTGCAATCGAGCAAGCAGTCTTTTATGTAGTACGATCAATCAAGCCTACCGCTGATTGCGCGGCCATTGATTTTTAATTTCTTTCTTTTAAATCCAGAGGTAGAGGATCACCCAAGGACTTACTATCTTCCTTGGCAGGAAAAGAGGAGGATCTCTATTCATACCGTTCTTCGTAAGTCCAAAGTTGTTCAGTAGGATACGTTCCTATCCTCCCATTAATGAATCCGCGGGTTGTGGTCAACTGGGATCACCAGGCAAGGGCAAGGGAAGGGGGATGCATTTCGATCCTACGCCCCCGCTTATTTTAAAAAACCAGCAAAGAGGACTGCTCATTCCGGAGACCGCCCCCCACCGTAATCAAGGCTAACAAGGAGAAGGTAGCCCTAGGAAGTAGTGTATCAAAAACTGCATCCTTCTTTTCTTTTATGCAGCTACCCTGCTGGTGTGGCATAGACTTTCCTCTTAGAACCCTTGGGTTGGGACACTGACCCAGCGTCACCAGCAAAGGATGATGGTAGCTTTATTTCATTTCTGTACTGGTAGTTGAATAAGGAATTCCCCCTAAGAGTGAATGAGTGATAGTTGCTTCTAGTAGCTCCTGTAGCTAGGCGAATGTAGGATGGAGAGTGAGACCAGCGAGGAGGATAAGAGATGCCCGGCACTAGAGTGAAAGAGCTGGTCGAAAGCTAAAGCAGTACGAGGATCATGGAGAGGGCTTGATGGTGAGGGGTAGAGCAAAGGAAAAAGAGTCTGGGAGTAGAGGCAGAATCGAACTAAGAAGCAACTTCAAAATCCAGCTGACATTGATGGTTTCGAAAGAAGCCTAGAAAGAGGGACTTGGCAGAGGTAGACTCGGCATCTGGCTCACCTGCAAAAAGGAATTGAAAGATCCCACACGGGGTGGGCTAGCTAAGCCGGAAAGACTTTTGATTTCGATCCGGATATTGATAGTGTGAAGTGAGTGGTAGCTGTTGTCGTTGAAGGATCTTATTTAAAGACTCCTGATTGAAAACTTGCTTACTCAAAAGGGGCCTCTCAATGGAACCAGGAACTGAATTGCTAACTGACTTCTCAGGAGAGAAAACATATGCTCTAAAAGGATAATAATTCAGTAAACTAGAAAATTAGCTATTGGAAGGAAGGCAACTCCCAATGTCTGGAAGGGAAACGAGAAGGACTTCAAAAGGTATTCCTTAGGCTGGACCGTGTCGCTCGTATGGATTGCCATAGCAAGGTCTTAGGAAGATGGCAGAAGGAATCCAATTCAAACCGATCGGAAGACAGAATCAAGGGAACTGTCTGCAAAAGGAGATAGGGACTACGAGGGCAAAAGCAGCTACAATAGGGATTCCCCATGTATCCCAGAGGGCTGCCAGTGAACTTATAATGGATGATTAAGCAAACTCCCTTTCACTTAAAAAAGAGGGGCTTAGAAGAAGGCATTAAATTAGGTTAATTCTTCCCACTGCTGGCTGGCTTTATAATGTAATGGTACAACCTGGAGAATAGGGATTGACATACCTGCTTTATAGTTCATTTACATATCTCTCTCATGGAAAGACATTTTTCTATTAGCCTATAATCAGCCCTAAGGTAAGGGTAAGAAAGCTGTGGAATCAAGCCTACACTCGAACTTGCGAGAATGGACCCCTATTCAATCGTTTTTCGACATGGATTAGCTTAGGAGAAGTGAAGTAACTCAATTGAAAAGCAGGAGAAGAGAACGAGGAAGATCCACTAGAAGGAGAAGGTTCCGAAGGGGCTACGCAGAGAGCAAAATGGGTACAAGTAACGGGATGAAGATGCGTGACCAATCGTGAGATCGAGTGAAAACGAAATTTAGGCTTGACGGAGATCATAGATAGAGAGAATGGCAGGGTAGACCACGAAGTTCCGGATACCTTTAGTCGGAGCAAAGCGAGCCGAGAGGGTCTATGTTAGTTAATAGAGCTAAACTTCGGGATGACGGGAGATCTTGGACTAACAGAAGTCGCGGGAAAAGGTTGGATCACTTTTCTTACTTACTTGCTTTACTAAGAATCCGGGATTGGAAGATGGTCAACCAAAAGGTAAGCTTCTGAGAATATAAGGTTTTGAGTCAATACCAGAGAGTGGGAATCCCCTCTTTCTTATGTCATTTCCCTCCTTCCGAGAATAACTCTTTCGGTGGGGACTGCCTGGAGGCAGTAAGGTTTCTTTAGTTTAGGCTGCTAAAGACTGACTTGCCCCAACAGCCGTAGCTAAAGGCTTAACCCATTGTTGAGTACCCAGATTCTTCAACCCCGACCTCAAGAGAATCCGGGGAAAGCTCCATATCAAAAGAAGCTTGACCGGTAGGGAGAGAGAAGTTTGGGGCTAAGGCCTGTAGCTATCGGAGTTTCACTCTTCTCTTCACCGGAATTGGAATCTACTTCACTAGATGGAACAAAGATCAAATCTTCCTAAGCCTAAACTTGCCGTGGAAGGTATTTTATACCTACTTTATTTAAGCCTGGATCCACCTGAACTGGAAATTCAATCTCTCTGCTAGCTTCAAATCAAAGCTTGACTAAGATGGGCGCCTTAGCGCGTCGTTTTTCAGCTGGGGTGGGACCTGAGAGAATGAGGTTAAAGACCTGTCTAGAGCGAACCGGCAATGTGGTAAGCGCAGAGTGAGCACATGGCAGATACAAGACCGGGGCAAGAAAAGCTCACCGCTAGTCTACTTCAATCTGAACCCGCCAAGCAAGTATGTAGCAAAAGCTAACACAGATCGAAGGCGTATCGCGAAGGGGATCCACGCTGATATACGTTGCTTCGACTTCAGTATGATCGAGCTCTTTCCCTTAGGTTAGGCTTGTGACGAGAAGAATGTTCAAAGCGGAGAAAAAGGGATGCGACGAAATGCAATTCTCTTTTTCATTCAAGAATAGAAAATCTTCTGTGAAGGTGAGCAGCAATTCTTTCTTTTGTTGTCGTGAGCTTGCATCGAGAGGGACTTAACCCGGAGAGTTCCGAATAGCAAAATCAGTACCGGCCGGAGTACCAATAGCAGCTCCATCCAAATTGAAGACCGATAATCCCAGAAAGAAAGTCGTCCAGTTTGGGTGCTCCGTTCCAGAACCTGCCCCGTGTAGATCGACACTAAATACGCCATTTCGAAACTAAGAACATCAAAGCTACGCTCTTACTGGTCTCATATCCGCTGCTCGAGTGGATGAAAGACTTTCAACCTGGCACCGCCTGGCTCGTACTCACACTCGCACTGACCGATGAATAGGAAAGTCTCTCTTAACTAGCCATAGGCTATCCTAAGAACGATCTCTATAATAAGGAAAATAAGGAGTACCCTCACTCACATCTACTTCTTCTTCTATTGATTTATGTGCTATATGCTTAACACAGGGAAGTCGGACTCTATAAATTCCTTTTCACTGGGAACAACTCCTGTCTCTAAAGAACCAGACTCTTAACAGTTTATTAGTTCAAGCTGAATCCAATACCTGTAGTGCCTCACTTGACTGAAAGCGGGAAGCACCGCATTCTTCTTATTATACGAATACAAGCTGCTTGCTTAAAAGCTATTGTCACAATTGAATCAGAATTAGCTGTATCAATGAAAATATCGTATTGTAGTCACAGACAACATAGTAGCTGTGCGAGAAAAAATCCCATTTCTTAGTTGGAAAAAAGCCAACCACCTTCCGTATTTCGATCCCAAAAGTCTCTCTTCAACAATAGGGGAGCAGACAACCAAGAATGGGCAAGGAGAAAATGAGTTTTTTGAAAGGTCTATGGCAGTCTATTCTCAATTTTATCGGCCGTAATCGTAATGAAGAAACCTATAGGTCCCCGTATGTGAATGAATCAGTTTCTAAAATATAAAAAAAAGAAAGTGTTAGAGCTCGTTCTTTCACTCATAAAAGATGATTGATAAGCAGTCGTCCCTTACTATATTCCTTCCTAAATCAGGAATGGCGGGATTTCCCATTGACTGTTCCTGAGGTTTTTGGGAGATCCTTAATCCTGTAAAGAAGGAAAGGCATCAATCCAGACCGGCAGCACCTTTGTGTTACCTCTTCCAGAGCCCTTGGTTGGGAAAGCCTCCATCCGTACTGTACTAGTCTTTTTTCAAGACTTCCATAGACATCCAGAGCCCTCCCTCAGTCAAGACTATGAGCAACACCCGAAAAGGAGTCTTAGCTTTAGGTAGTCTTTCCAAGCTTGGCTTTGCTAGGCAGGCTTCCCCCGTCGTACCGTTCGCCTTCCGTGAGGAGCCAATTCTTATTATTTGGATTCCATTGTATTGCTGAACTGCTTTTCCTGTTGATGCTTTTACGGGGGCTGTTGTTCATGCCGATTCAGAATGCTTTCTCATGAGAATATGAAATATCTCTTTTGTGTCCATTCAACGAGACGAGCACGAGACAGTGCTTTCTGATTCGATCTTGTCTTCTTTCGCTTGGTTTCCCCAGGTGGTGCTTGGGGAGTACAGTAGAGAAGGCTCGTCGAGACCTCGATGCCGGGTCGTTCCAAAGTGACTTGCTATTGCTCCCATTAAGGGATGGTCTCTTCATCAATAAGATCTGTCACCGAGAAAGGCTTTTACATGGATGTATGGGAACCAAAGGCTCTATTTAAGTAAGTAAGCCCGCAGCATCACTACCAGATCGAAAGTAAAGGTCAGTTTCGGTTCTAGGTAAAGATCCATAAGCACCAGTCCCAGATCCTTAGCCAACATAGCTAGATCGAGTGTATTCGCTCCCCTCAAGGGAATATGCACTTATGCGCCTACCTTCGCTACTGGGACTGAACTTGATCTATTCCATAAATAAGTTTTCTTAGTGCTTAAACAAAAAAAGATCCTCAAA
>Ga0307510_10005151_pt1 | contig 15534 bp, 11 predicted proteins | sample 12_EM_MG_FD_207224 | JGI IMG/M metagenome (GOLD analysis project Ga0307510, IMG submission 207224) | Populus trichocarpa ectomycorrhiza microbial communities from riparian zone in the Pacific Northwest, United States - 12_EM | ecosystem: Host-associated > Plants > Roots > Unclassified | place...
AGTACGTACAAAAACATTCAAATTCTATCCCAACCCATTTCTTGAAAAGCTCCTCATCAACATTGATTCTGTAACTCTCAAGAAAAAGAAAAAGAAAAAGAAAAAGAAAAGAACATTGATTCTCTAACGATCCACCCACTGGCAAGATAGTTAACTGTTGTTTCACACACAAAATATAGATTACAAGAAAACTATAATATGAGCTTTCTTATTTCGCGCGCTTTTGTTCTCCATCTTGTGGCAGTTACAAGCCACGTACGTACGACATTATAAATTAAATGGAGCCACTGATCCTTTCTAATGATCGGATCGAATGCCATAAATTCAAAATTCTCCTCGTTCAAATCACTTGCAAACTTAAAAAGAAGAAAGAAACATAATAGTACGTAGTTGCTTGTCAAATTTTAAAATCGAAAGATATATTATATTATGACCACGTAGGGTTTTTGTTCTTCCATAACTAGGTAACATATCCTTCTTCGACCCCACCAAACTCTCTGTGATTGTCTGATCAGTAAATTAATTACATGAATGTTCTTCATGATTTTTTAAAGAACAAAATAATATCGTTTTAATTAAAAAAAATTAACCCATCATGACATATAAGTTGACACAATAATCCAAAAACCAGGTTCTTTTCCGAATTAATTTTCAAGCCAAGTCTGACAACTAACGTTTAAACAACAACATGCCTTTTCTTTCCATGAAAGAGAAGCATGGCGCCTCCAAAGTGACCCCAGATGGCAAGCCAATTTTGATCTGGTCGATGGTACGGCTCTATTCAATTTAGGGTTTGTGAGGTCATTCTAAAATTGTATACTTCACATCTATATAAAATTCAAAGGATGGCCTTGGATGAAAATTAAACACCATAAATATTGCTGACCATAAAGTGGCCCAATCGTCAACAAAGGGTCTGGATTTTGAAGTGTGTTCAGAGCCATTTTTAACAGACAGACGTCGAATAGGGGAAGACAATGAAAAATAAATATAGTTTAAATGAAGATAGAATTATAAAAAAGTCACATGAATTTTGCCTCTGGTTTGCATTTTTTCTAATATTTCAGCCGTAGAAAAAACATATGTTCGTTTAAAGAAATGAAGATAGAAATCTAAAATGATTTTTTTTAGAAAATATAATCTTTAATTCCCTAGTGTGCCTCATTAAACCGTTCTTTTTTTTAAAAAAAAAAATCACATGAATTTTGCCTCATTTATTTTTTCAATCCCATTTCTCCTTTTCCAAATGAAGTTCTTGAATTTCCTAATGTATTTTGTCTCTTTCAGTTACTGTAATAATTAAAAACAGGTTCCTCGACATAGTATATGATACCATCACGTGGTTCACGGCGAAAGAACAACCAAGCTTACCTCCTCAATTACGAAATATATCGTGCCTAATTAGGGCTTCTCATTCAAGTAAATTTTATTCAATCTAGTTTAGACGTGTTTGGAAATATAATTAAAATTGTATTTTTTTAAAATTTATTTTTTTTGTAAAAAATTATATTTTTATATTTTCAAATTGTTTTAATTTATTAATCTTAAAAAATAAAAAAAATATCATTTTGATGTATTTCTAAATGAAAAGTATTTTGAATCGCAATCGTTATCATAATCTCAAATAAATTTATCTGATGAGAGAATCTAACTCTCTTCATAATTTGTTTAGCTAAAACAATCTTCTTTAATTTCTTGAATAATTGGTACTTTAAGTGTCATTTTCAATTCGAGTATAAAGAAAGAGCTTGTGAAAAACAATACTTTCTTTCACAACCCTCTAGCATGAGTATGAACAATCGATTTAAAGCTATGGTACGAGAAATAGTATAAAAAAGTTATTCTCGATACGCAATATTGAGAATTATTCTAACTAGTTTTTTTTTATATATAAAAAATCATTTCATTATTTTAGGATAAGAGTTTAAAGTGTTTTTCAAGAACACTTGGGATGCGTGTTTGTTTTTAAGATTCAGTTTGAATTTTAAAGTGTTTTTTAAATTATATTTCACTTGAGAAAACATTTAATTGATGTGTTTTTAAGTATTTTTTTTATGATTTTAATGTATTAATATCAAAAATTAAAAAAAATATAAACAATATCATTTTAATATATTTTTAATTAAAAAACACTTTTACCACACCGCATTATCAAATATACACTTTCTTCAATTTAAAAAATGAGCACAACACTTTTAATTAAAGTTATTAAATCGAGCTCGGTCTAAAACTTGGACTATAAGTTAGCTCAGATTGACATGAATTAATTTAAGATAAAGTAATTTTATTTTTAATTTTTTTTGAAAACCAACATCATTTAAAAAAAAAACTTAAAATCAAACCTAATGTTGATTGATCAGTCATCTGATTTTTTTAAAATTCAATTACACTAGATCTCAGGTTGGCCTATAATGCCAAAACTGAGTTTTATAACAATACTTTTTATAGAAAATTAACAGGAGCTTGGAAGAGATGGGTTATGAAAGGGATAGTAAAATTATGGGACAGAAAAACATCAACAAAACAATTCACGGGAGCTCCATTTATTATAGGAAGCTTTTGAACGTAAAAAAGTTGTGTTATGTTTAGTTGCTGTGAGGAGACATTACTTAATATCACATTCAATTATGCAACTCAGAATTTAATACTCACATGATCACAGGCCCTACCTGTCCCATTTCCTTTTCATCTTCCCCTACTCCTCCTCGCATCTTCTTTAAATATAACTCTCACAACTTCCTCTGATCACATTAATAGCAAACCAAAAGGGCCATAGACATTCATTGATCGCGAGACACCATTTAAGCCTATACATCATCTCTTTCTAGTGTTTGAGATCAAGAGAGCAAGAACAATGAAGATACCAACACTCTTCAGGGGCAAAGAAACAGAGCATACATGGCAAAAATGGCCTTCATGCAAGCACCCAAAGACTCTTTCTTTCAGGGCTGGAGATGATGTTATCAAGACTGTAAACTCAGTCTTCTTTGATCCTTCTGAAGGGGTTGAAACACCAGAGTCATGGTTCACTGACTCGTCAGAAACTACAAGCTTCTCAACTGAGTCGGAGGACTATGACGGGGAGTCATTGGAGGTTGTTGTACGTGGGGTGAGATCAGAAAGGTTGTTTTTTGAGCCTGGTGACACAAACTCAATACTAGAAGAGGCAAAAACAGGAGGGTTTCCATTCAAAGAAAGTGTAGAGCTAGAAATGGAGTCTGAAGACCCATATGTTGATTTTAGAAGGTCAATGGAGGAGATGGTGGAGTCTCATGGACTTAAAGATTGGGATTGTTTAGAGGAGTTATTGGGGTGGTATTTGAAGGTCAATGGGAAGAAGAATCATGGGTATATAGTTGGGGCATTTGTCGATCTACTTTGTGGGATTGCAGCTGCTCCTTGTTCTGATTCTACCTCTTCCTCTTCATCTCCTCTATGTCCATTGAAAGGGCATAATGAGATTGATGAGGAAGAACAGATGGTATAGTCTTAGCTTTCATGATTCCAGTTTTGCTTATATCAGTAGGATTTAAGAAAAACAAAATGAGATTAGAGCTTCTTTTCGTGTACATTAATTACTATGATGATTATGAAATCTCTCCCCTTCTTGAAAATGGCAAGAAATATTAGAATTTGAAGGTTCTGCCTCTTGTTCTCTGCCTGTGAATCTCCAGCTAGGTTCAAGGAGAATCGTTGAAAGAATGTGAGATTATTGTTGCAAATGAACCGTGATTACACAATCTAGATGGCTAATCTAACGTTTAATGCAGACATCGGGTGGTAGAATGATCTTCTTTAATAGATGTTCTGCTGTAGAAGCTGCTCATCGTCTGGTCTGAATTCTGGTGATCTGACCTGTAAAAAGAAGCCACCTAAAATGGCGTGTTTGACCGAACATACATCAGTCTACGAAATTAGCTAAACTGCATTGCAAACGCGAGCTATCGATTTCCTCAAGAACTGTTAGCTAAACCTACACGCAATGCATTGATATCATCAACCAGATTTAACCCACTGTGTAAACAGTATATGAAACTGCAGTGGAACGTTTAATAGATTTGTTCATATACCACTTTCACATGTCCACATTTAAAAAGAAGTTCTATAGAAGGTCAGAGGTTGTTTTCATCTTTTTGAATGCACACGTTACGTTGCTCCATTTTTTTTTATTTCATCAAAAAAGGGTAAAAAAAGAAACGCAAGGAGTTGTCATGGAAATTGATAGAAATACAAATGACTTCAGATAAAAAAGAAAAAAGCTGTGTCCTTGTAAGAGACTAGTCTCGAATATATTCTGTGGTTTCCTCTTACCCTGTTCATAGCGAAGGCAATCTCAAATCTTGGATTACCATATAAGATTGGACAAAGTGAAGTGGAGAACCCATCGAAAATTTTCCACTGTTGTTTCAATAAACAAGAATCCCTTGTGATATAAACAAGAGTGACAGAAAAAATGGATACAGTGAAGATAGAAGAGACATGCCTCCTTGTATTTTATGTTATGAAAGTACAATCAAATACGTTTTTGTCTCTTTTATAAATGTTTCACTTCTTCTTTTTTACTAAAGACACTAATCAAACACAACCTTATATATTATCAAATTGTGAACTTTATGTAAACAAGAATCATGAGTTCTACTACTTTGTATGACTGACAGCATGACCATCCAAATTCCACTTGAAGACCCTGAAAGCTGTAGCTCTGAAAACGTAGAGATTTATATAAAGTAGAACAAGCGATTAATTAGCTGCTGCACTTCAGCAAGAACTGCTGAATTAGTATCATCTGCTTCAAGCGAATTCCAAGACATCTTTGCAAAGCTAAAGTCCATGTAAGCATCCTCAGATCTGCTGATTCAACTCTTAATTAAATCAAGTATCATTGTGTATGGAAAACAACTCTAAATTCCTCCCTCCATCCGTCTTCATAGTCATTAAAGATCACCAGCTTATGATATGAGTGACCTCTCATGATAGAACCTTAACATATCAATATGGCGGTAACTACATCCTCTTGTCCCTGAAAACTTTAGCTTTACTCCTAACTGATCTGCAATTTGCCCTGCTGCATTCCTCTGATTGTCTAAACTACTGATTTCATCATTCCCTTTTCAGATTAGACCAGGGAGGCTATAATATTTTCCTTCTTTTGTTACACTAGATGGAAATTTCCTGTGATGTAAGGCTTCTTAGAAATTCCCATGTCTTCAATACAACGAAACGCCAAATTCCTAAATAAGTAAAAGCAACTTCAGAGTTCAGAACATCTTAACAAGCCTATAATGACAAAATTATGCAACACAAGTAAGTTGTTCCTTAACTCCTATCAATAATCATTATGGAAATCACTCAAGGAAGCACCTTATTGAAGCATCAAGTTCCACAGCCAACATCAAGTGCAGAGATCGCTGTCCTCTAATGCAAAGTTCCCTGGAACTTCCTCAGACTCTTCTTAAATTTTGATGAAGATATTGTTGCATTGGGCATCCTTCACTGACATGTATGAATTCCCCCAGCGCAACCATATCTTATTCAAAATTATGATCCCTCTTGTGATTTATCCACGACAATCTCAAGTGAGCAGCCAAATTGAATGCAAGAATTCACCTTATACATCTTCATCACTTGTGAAATTTGAATTCTGGGACGTATCAGAGGAACAATTATGCTGGTATCACTGCCACAGGCAGCACCCAGTTTCTCAATTCAGTCTCTTCATGTTCCACAGCTCAATATTCCTGACAGTTTATAGGCAACCAGACATTTGGATCGTGTGTACATGCAACCCTAAACTGCAAATGAAGAACACATAAACAAGCCAATCTCATGTGCATATAAACATGTGACAGTTCCATAAGAAAAATAAAAAAAATCACACAAACAGCCAAACGAACACTACATTATAACCGAAACCCTTCTTTTAAAGGGAAACACAAGAACCCTACAAATTGAAACATGATAACGAGACGCGAAGAACATAACAAAAAAGCATTCAAAAACATCATTCTTCAGCAGATATATTTGACACTTAACAGCATGCATTTCAGGCAGGTGCAGATTACTACTGCATACGTGTCCATGAATTGATAAAGAAAGATAAAAAACAACTAGAAAGATAAAGAAAAATTATCACAGCACGTTCCGTGTCTATAACTTGGACATGATTCCAACCTCAACTAGTAATAACTAGCTGATCCATTATAAAACCGAGTCCATAGATTAAACTAATTAAATTTTAATCGATTCAATAATCCAATAAAAAAGTATATTTGGGTTGTTCTAACCTTTTTTTTTAAACTTGATCTGCTCAGTAAACATATCAATTCCAGCCCATTTAGGACATACTATTTGTTTACCTCCACTATTTTGTAAGGAATTCAATGTTTTAAGCCCAGTCAAAATAGCAAAATCGAATGCAGGAACACGTTCATCAGACAAATAATAAAAAGAAACAAACTCTGACACTAATTCAATCCAAGAAATTAAACCCGTGTTAGTTCAGACAAATTCACAAAAGATACAACCCAAAAAAGTCATAAATTTTGGAGAGCAGTAGCTATGGTTTTGAAATCTGTGAGACAGAGAGGACCAGATACTGACATGGTTTTGCTGGATACCAACTATCTGTGGTAATGTTTACGTCTCGATCCCTGATATTTACGAGTCTTCTCAATTTAGTCCCTATTTTCTAAAATCCCCTTAAATATTTAATGTTTATTCCGGTACTTGAGATATGTAAAACGGAAAAAAGATATTTTATGCAATCTTACGCAATGAAACGTGCTCATCAAGATTGTTTAATCATGGGGAATAATCTATTGTTAAATCCTTGAATTGCATATATTTTTTTACCGCATTCCCTTGATAAGAGTTTTAAGGGGGTTTCTGAAAAGTATTCTTAGTTTAGAGGTAAGTTGAACTTCTTTACTTTTTCACGTTGTCACCAACATGTCACCGGCTTGTCGTTTGAGTTTATCCTGACAATTTTGTTTGACTAGTTGACCGTTTTGCCGTTTCATTTCAGACAGACGGGGTCTAACTCAAGTCACTAATATATTTTGTTTGTATCTGCTATGCTAGCCTTGCTAGGCCTAGACTGTGTTTAGAGCCTTCCATGCATCAGCTCTGGTTCTGCCTATGTGCATTTTTATCCTGTGCTAGCTTCAAGTAGGAGCTAAGATGACTAATTAAGCAATTAATGCATCAACAAGAAGAACATGGGATTGATAGAAGCAAGCTATTAGCTATAAGTCATTAAGTCTGCATGCAGATGAAACATTCTGTCAGCCAAGGATTTCCTATTCAAGTGACAATTAGCTAGGTAGGAGCTTGGCAGAGGAAAGAGCTATAGCTCAAGAGAAGTGCAATGGGATATCTAGTGCAAGTCTGATCCAGGGAAAACTCAAACGAGTACTCTAATGCTATATATTGTGGACAATAGAGTGGAATTTTCTGGTGACCATATCCAATTCTGTGAAAGAGAGGTGGGATTCCAACAAGTATGATTAATGTTCTATATATCAATATTATATAAGCATGAGACTGTAACAACAGTACTACTCCAGCATCCCAGAAAAGAAGATAATTGGAGATTAGCTAATTATTGAAGGGCTCCTATAGGGTCATGGGCTAAATCAAAAACTTGATTTGAAATGAAGGCCCTCATCAAAGCCAACTTTATGGCCGGGGAGGGGGGTAAAGAATGTTTTTTACATAGATTTCATACAATCTGTTCAAGGAAAATAGAAGTTTGTGGCCATCCATTACGCAATCATCAAAGGCATTATTCCTCTTCTTTGATAAGAGGGCAAAGTAAAGCACTACTACAGTTCCCAATTCCCTTCAAACAGACAGGCAGTCCTCTCTTCTTTACTTCAGCTTCTTGGTATTGGTGGATTTGCCTTTCCTTTTCTTTGCCCTTTCTCTTTTTTCCTTTTCTTTTTTCATTATCTACTTTTGAGCTTATTCTTCCAACATTTAATAACTTATATAGTACATAATGCATCAGTCATTATATATATATGATTTAACAAAGTGATTATTCCATTCATAGTCCTTAAAGCTTAGTGCTTTGCAAAATGTTGATATAATTTATAGCTCCCACAATATAGAGACACCAACCTTTTTTTTTTTAATCCACTAACCTTTATATGATGAGAGAAAGAGAAAGTTGGATATCACATGCAAAGCACTTTCACATACAAAGACTAAAATCTTGCCTCGCTAGCAAGAAAAGCACAATCCCATAGCCCATAATATCTACACTTGCCACACCTCTTCCCTCACAAGCAAAATATAAACCAGCAGATAGCTGCTTCTTCATATATATTGGTAGCTTGACTGAGAGTTTACCTAAGAAATTCCTTACTTCTACTTCTCTTGTTATCCACACATGAAGCCAAAACCTCTTTGAACGATCATCTAGTTTTCCTTCATCTAGTTAGATATCTTTGAAACTTCGTATCATTATATAAGTGAACATTCAAAACTAGAGAAATATGAGGGCTGGAATTTGCAGTGTACAGCAGGCTCTTACTCCCGAGGCTGTTAGTTTAGTGAAACAAGCAGTTGGTCTTGCTAGGCGGCGAGGCCATGCTCAAGTCACTCCTCTTCATGTAGCAAGCACAATGCTTGCTTCCTCTACTGGTCTTCTCAGAAGGGCTTGCCTTCAATCCCACTCTCATCCTCTTCAATGCAAAGCTCTGGAGCTCTGCTTCAATGTGGCGCTTAATCGCCTCCCTGCGTCCACTTCTAGTGCCCTATTAGGCCCTCACTCCTCATACCCTTCCCTCTCCAATGCCTTGGTTGCGGCCTTTAAGCGTGCTCAGGCTCACCAACGGCGAGGGTCCATCGAAAACCAGCAACAGCCCATTTTAGCTTTGAAAATTGAGATAGAACAGCTCATTATCTCTATCCTAGATGATCCTAGTGTTAGTAGAGTCATGAAGGAGGCTGGTTTCTCTAGTACTCAAGTGAAAAACAAGGTAGAACAAACTGTTTCTTTGGAGATTTGTCCTCAAAGTTCTCTTACTGTCAGCTGTCAGCCCAAAGAAATCATCAAACCTCAAGTTCTTAGCGCTAGTGTGTCTCAATCTCTACCTTTCAGTCAGTTTGGAATCATACACAGCAAACCATTAGATCAAGTAAGGAATGATGATGTAATGAGTGTCTTAAACACATTGGTGGGCAAAAAAAGAAACACTATCATCACAGGAGAGTGCCTGGCTACTGCTGAGAGCGTAGTTAGGGGGGTGATGGACAAGTTTGAGAGAGGGGAGGTTTCTGGGGATTTGAGGTCTGTGAGGTTCAAAAACCTTCCTCTTTTCTCTTTCAGAAGTCTTTCCAAAGAGGACCTTGAACAGAAGCTTATGGAGCTTAGGTGTATTGTGAAGAGCTATATAAGCACTGGGGTGGTTTTATATCTGGGTGATCTCAAATGGATAGCTGATTTTTGGTCAAGCTATGGTGAGCAAAGGAGAAGCTACTACTGCACTGCAGATCACATAATCTTGGAGCTCAAAAGATTAGTTCATGGATTCAGTGAAACGGGAAGGTTGTGGCTTATGGGGATCGCTACTTTCCAAACTTACATGAAGTGTAAAGCAGGCCACCCTTCTCTAGAGACTATGTGGGAACTTAATCCTGTAACAATTCCAGTTGGGAGCCTGAACCTAAGTCTCAAACTCGATAGGTAAGTCCTTAAATTTTAATTAAAGTGCTATTTCAAGCTCATCTGTTTATCGTATCCCCATCAGTACTAATCTTTCTGTTCTTTACTTTCTTTCAGTGATTCACAATCTCATCAATCCAGAAGCAAGGCATCTTTGAATGGGTCCAGTTGGCCACTGCTTGAATCTAGAGTTGATAACCACTCAACTTGCTGGACAGATTACTCTGTCAACTTCAATAAAGAAGCTCAAAGCCTAGTAGGTAGGACCCATAACAAGGAATCCACTTCTAGCGTTACTATTTCCAACAATTCAAGCTTGCCGTTATGGCTCCAGCAGTGCAAAGAAACTGAAAGAAATACAACCAATGACCAGGTGCTTATTTTACATGAACTTCAAAGTTTATAATGAATCTTGGCTACATCAATAGTACTTAATTCAATTAAATTAACACTCCTTGCACTTGGAACTTGTTTAGCAGGAATATCTATGCAATAAAGGGATTTCTCTTTTTGGTTCAGTCCACAAACAGTCCTATTATCCTGAGAAAACCATCAAATTTGCTTCGTCTCCTCCTTCACCGAATTCATTCTCCTCGCAAGAGCGCAACACCGACCCACAACAGACACACCTAAGTTGGCCAGTGATTTTTGAACATAAACAGTTTGAAAAAGAGAACCAGATTTGGATTTCAGAATGCAGCAATGAAGGTTATGAAAGCAGTTTGAGAAATGTTCCCAAACCCGACCTTTTGTCAAATCCCAACTCTAGTCCAAATTCAGCTTCTTCAAGTGAGGCAATGGATGATATTGAGGGTGTCCAAAGCTTCAAGGAGTTCAATGACTACAGCTTGAAGAATCTACGTAGTGGCTTGGAGAAGAAGGTTCCATGGCAGAAGGATATCATTCCTGAAATTGCAACCACTATCCTTGAGTGCAGGTCTGGAATGAGGAAAAGGAAAGGAAAGTTGAATCACATAGAAGACAAAGCAGAAACTTGGCTGTTTTTCTTAGGTGTTGATTTTGAAGGTAAAGAAAAGATTGCAAGGGAGCTAGCTAAACTAGTTTTTGGCTCTCAAAGCAACTTTGTATCGATTGGTTTAAGCAATTTCTCCTCATCAAGAGCTGATTCTATCGAAGAATCCAAAAACAAGAGGGCAAGAGATGAGTTGGGTTGCAGTTATCTTGAGAGACTTGGCCTAGCTTTGAATGAAAATCCTCATCGCGTGTTCTTCATGGAAGATGTGGATCAAGTTGACAACTGTTCTCAAAAGGGTATCAAGCAAGCAATTGAAAATGGAAATGTAACACTTCCTGATGGTGAAAAAGTCCCTCTTAAGGATGCCATTATTATTTTCAGCTGTGAAAGCTTCTGTTCGGTGTCCAGAACATGTTCTCCTCCAAGAAGGCAAAAAACCGGTGACAATCATGAAGACAAGGAAGATGAGGATGTCATGGAGGAGAAAAGTCTAGTTCTTTCACTTGACCTGAATATTTCCTTTGGCGATAATGGAGATGATCAATGTTCACTTGCAGAATATGGGATTTTAGAATCTGTGGATAGGCAGGTTGTTTTCAAAATTCAAGAATTAAGTTAGGGGGGGTATATCTGTTAGATATTTAATATTGAAGGACCTTTCTTTCTTTTCTTTTCTTTTTTTTTGGTTTTGTTTTTTTTTTTTTTTTTTTTGGATTTATGTGGGGGGAGAGAGATTAAACTAACAAAGGGGAAAAAGAAAAATTCTTTTCTGATCTTACATGGAGGGGGGGGGTTGACAGGATTTAGGCACTTAGCTAAGTCAGGCTTTGCTGTATATTTATGCGTTTTATTTCTTAACTTGATGTTACATAGTGCAAATCTAATCATGGTTTTCCTCCAAGATTTCATTTCTTTGTACAAGTTAGGCAATCTTCCATGCAAGTTTATATTCTATATCATCTCAAATTGACTTTATACTGATCTTATAGTTCCAGCAATGATAAACATGGTGATTAAGGGCTCATTTGTGGTGAAATTGCGATTCAAGTAAAAAAATAATGCTTTTTTTGCTTGAAACGCAGAGACAAACACTAAGAACTTAACTAGTGATAAAAAAACTTGTTGAAAATCATAAGGTTAGATTCATAACTTCAAGGTTATGCAAAGGAGTGGCTACTTTGGAAGAAAAACAAGGAAGAAAAAAAAAATCTTCCATGGGAAACAACTATTAAAAAGTGAACACTATACTTTATGACTAGTGGGCAAGTGTTCGCTTTATTACTATATTTGTTTGGTAGGTTTATTAGAACTTAACATTCTAGTCTTTGAGAAGTGTAAGGAGGGAATGATCGTCAACCAAAAAGAGGATCAGCACAAAAACAAGAAGCATCTAATCTTTAGACCATAAAGAAGTTTTCACTTTAGAATCCCAAAAAGGAAGATCGTTTTTTTAAGACTTTATGGGACCATGTTTGAAGAATTTGTTATATATATATATATATATATATATATATATATGATGATAATTATATTAATTAACAAGCTATATACCTGAAGAACAAATCATGGGACCTTGCCAGCTCCTCACCATTCAAATGTAAACTTTTATCTTTCCTTTTCTCTAGTTCTAACATATCCAGCCATGTAGCTGACTGATTAATCTAATATTGTTTTGAGTTTATTCTGCTGAATATCTCACGCATGCTATATATATGTAGCAACTGGTAACTAGCTTGAAAGGAGTGGTCACCAAAAGAGGAGGAATATAGCTAGGTTTAGATTTTGGTTCTTGCATGTTGTTCTTGAAGATTTTGTTCAAACTTCAGAGGTATCATTTTGTTAACGAAAAGAGGAATAAGCTTCATCTTTCAGAAAGCTCTATACCTTCCTCTACTTGTAAGAAACCAAAAGACTCATAAATATAAGCTCTTTACACCTCCCCAGAGAATCTTAGCATGAGAACTAACTAACCTTGACTAAACTACAAAAAGTAGTGAGCCTATGCTTTCCATTCTTTTGTAAGCTTTAGAACATAAAATCAAACAAGGAAAGCAATGGCTTAAGTATTCCAAAATGTGAAACTCACCCTGCTTTACTCATCTCCAACTGTCATGTTCTTACTTGAGTAAGACAAAAGAAGAGAGGAGAACAAAGGGAAAAGGAAAAAAGAAAAGGAATACCCGGCAAAAAGATCAGAAAATTTTAATATTATCTCATGTAACCAATAACACAATTTTCTTACACCATGGGTTTGGTCTAAGAGATAAGTACACTTCACAGCATTATGATAGTAATTAGGTTGGAACCAATCCTTATTCAACAGCAGCCCCTTAAATTTTTAAGAACTACTCCACTTAGTTGATGATAATGGGTAGCCTTTGTCACTTGAAGACAAGACCTCGAGCTTTGTTCCCATTAAGGGATAAATGGTTAAAAGATTTGAGCAAGAAGTCATGAGAATGAATGATAGCAACTTCCATGAATGATTGATGTTTTTAACCAGGAAGTCTTATGGGATGTTATCCAATTCCACAAAAAGCTTGTGTGACTTGCCGGGAGATTGTACCCTTGAGTCTATGACCAACAGAGACATGGTTATAAACAACGGCTAGGCCGGTGGGTCAATAATATAGAGCCGTCCATCCAAAATCTAGTTCAGACCAGGTTTTATTTCAAAACAACACTTTTTATATTATTTTTATTAAAAAAAAGTTACTCATCGAGACTAGTGATTTAATCTAGCCAACCCACGACTCGAAACTTAACTGGTTCTTATAGCCATGCTTATAAGCTTCACACACATCCTAATTCTTCCTCTTTTTCCTTTGAATTTCTGTTAATCTTTAAAGAAACATATCTAGACATGTTTTTTATTGCTCTTATCATGTTTGCACACTTATAATTAACAATATATCATACCCCAGAAGACTTTTGAGAACAATAACAAACATCTTTCAGAAAATGTTGATTTTCTGGTCTCTTTTCTTCCTGAGGGGATGGTTTTTTCTTGCATATTCTTCGTGACCTTTTCGTCAATCGTTTCAGACACCCTTAATCCACTACAATTCATGTTTATCCGACATGCAGAAAACATTCTCTTGGACAAAATAGTCAGATGACGATGAGCTAAAACTTAGTCAGCTGTTTTCCAAACTCACTTTTAGTCTACTTCAGTGGCTGCCGCAATTCAAATTCTGGGCCTTCTAGCAGCTGTTGCTTGGTTTAGTGACAGAATCCTTTGACCTTAATTTGTAGCATCTAACTAAATACCCATTTAAGCACTAATATAAATATTAATGAGTTTTTACCAAGACAGTGATATTCTTCAAGGTCCTAGCTAATCTATGTATTGTTAATCAACCTCAGTAAAATATCAAGTTCAACAACATTTAGGTCTTGATCAGTGTATCATTAATCACAAGGCTGTTACTACTTGCTAGCTTGTTTTATGTTCATGGTATGATGAGGTGGGGCAGAACTGCATGATCTTGATTTGTTTCATATTTTTCTTCAAGTTTTATGGTAACAAAAGATAATAGATCAAAAACAAAATTATTAAACTCAGTTAAGCTCATTAAGCTCAATCAATGACTCAAATTCTTGAGTTATAATTTGAATAGGTTAATCTAAAACAATATCATTTTAAAAAGAAAATTATAAAAAAAATTAAATTAAATTTTAACTAAGTTAACCCGTTATTAATTTAATCCATCAAGTCGAATGAATCATTTCATATTAACTTCTAGATGTTTAATCAACTTAACTTTTGTGAGATGAATTATACTAGCCGTTATCCTTGTATAATCTTAGAACATGAACGGAAAATCATCACAAGTGATAAAAAGGAATGGGAAAAGGAAATACAAAAGCATGAACCCACTGGATGTATTCTTTTTAGGGTCATTAGGGCATAAAGTATTCAAAATGCACACACTTTTCAAAGGCATTACTTCTCACATCTTTTATCTTTCATATACTGCAATAGCAGTGTCTCATCGAGGACAGCTTCCACGCCTCAAGCTTTTGATTTTGAGAGAAGGTGTGGAGCCCTTTGCCGAAAAAGAATGGCATGGAGACAAAGTTTCCACACCTTAATACTTTTGCAGTCTTTGGAAAAAGAAAGTTAGCTAGCTAAAATGGCTGTTCTTATTTAAGGTCACCATGTACATAAAGCTCCTTCTTTCTCATGTAAGAGAGTTTTGCATGAAAGTAAGGGAATTCTTGGATCTGAAACTCCAATAACTAGTGTATAATTGAACTCGGACAAAGAAAAAGGCTTTATCATAGAATCACCCATCTTTCACTCTCTCCTTAACTGATGCATCTATGCCTGAAGAACCCTATAGTCTTGGATCCTTCACTCATCATTCTCACATGATAATGGGGGGAGAGAGAGAGAGCAACTAGGCTTTAGGCTTATTGTGGGGTTATAAATAAATCTCAAAGGCAAAGCAGCATGGAAAGACCAGTCAAAAAGAGGCTCCGGCGTGAAATTTAACGAGAGAATGTTAGATATGGTTTTGGATATTCGATATGTTTTTTCGCTTTCAATCATTGTTTGATTTTGTCTTTGAGAATCTTGGAGAGATATATAGACCATAGCTTTCAATCATTATGGACAAGATTGATCGATCCTAGTTCTGTTGTTTTTATAGCTTTCTTGGCTATTTAGAATTTCTTTTTTAGTTAGATTTTAGATTACAGGGTTTTAATCTGAAGAGTTAGAGTTCAAGAGTACATAAGAGTTAATTTTTTCTATTTTTTTTTTTTTTTTTTAACTTTAAAGCTTGAGAATTCTAGTGCTGTATAACATGGCATTTGCACGTTATATTAAAGGAAAAAAATAAACATTTATAAAGCAGCAGCTATGAACAGGAAAAAAACACAT
>Ga0307510_10005152_pt1 | contig 15533 bp, 9 predicted proteins | sample 12_EM_MG_FD_207224 | JGI IMG/M metagenome (GOLD analysis project Ga0307510, IMG submission 207224) | Populus trichocarpa ectomycorrhiza microbial communities from riparian zone in the Pacific Northwest, United States - 12_EM | ecosystem: Host-associated > Plants > Roots > Unclassified | place...
GTAGCCGAGCAGGCCGATGAGGCTCAGCAGGAGCGGCGGTACGGACAGCAGCGTGAAGAACGCGGCCTCGGCCGCGAGGCCCAGGATGCGGTACTCCATGCAGGAGTTGACGGTGTCCTTGACCAGCAGCCAGGCGGTCCTGCGCTTGGAGACGTTCCGGTAGAGGGCACGCGCCCGGTGGAACCGGCTGGAGGGCCGCTCGGGGGGTTCACTTGCTGACTGCACGCCCTAAAGGTATCCGCCGCGCCGGGATGCACTCGTCCCCCGGGGTCGCCGGCCGGGCGGGACGCCCTCGGGGACGGTCGTGTCATGCTCGCGATGGCCGAAAATAATCACACCGAGAATCGAAGCCGCATTCGATATTTCGACGGCCGTTTCACAGAGTGGCCCGGTGAGGACTTCGGCCGTCAATTCATGTTGACCCACCCCCCGACCGGCGAAGACGAAAAAGCGCCATTGACCGAAACAGCCTTGACCCGTCCTAGAATGTCCAGAAATAATCCGGACTGCATTCGTTGCGCGCGTTGGGGCGACGTCAGCGCACACGACTCGGGGGAATCAAAAGGCTCAGGACCAGAGCCTCGTACAAATGGCAACTCTGTACACAATGCGGAACTCCATTCTCACGAATTCCCATTCACCACACCCGTTTCGCGTGCTCATTGATATTCCTCTGCCGTGAACATCGGGCGCGACTCCACCGTATTCGTCTTTGACAATTCAAAGACGACGATCAGTAACAAGGAGCCACGTGGTGGGAAAACCCGGCACCGTCACCGAGACCGTCCTCGCGGAGGTCCTGGCCGGTGTCGTACGCAAGGAAGACATACCCCTCGACAGTCACTTCTTCGACGACCTGGGCGCCAACTCGCTGGTGATGGCGCACTTCTGCGCCCGGGTCAGGAAGCGCGAGGATCTGCCGTCGGTGTCGATGCGGGACGTCTACGGATATCCGACGATCCGCAGTCTGGCGGCGGCGCTCGCCGACACACCCGAGCCCGTCGCCCCGGTCGAGGCGGAGGCGCCGCCGGCCGGGAGCACGGCCCGCTATCTGCTGTGCGGGATGCTTCAGTTCCTGGTTTTCGCGCTGTATTGCGTGCTTGCCGGGACGGTCACGGGCCAGGGATACGAATGGGTTTCCTCCGGTGACGGAGTGGTCCAGGTATATCTGCGGTCCGCGATATTCGGCGGCGCGGTGTTCATCGGTGTGTGCACGGTGCCGGTGGTGGCCAAGTGGGTTCTTGTGGGCCGCTGGAAGGAGACCGAATTCCCGGTCTGGGGCCTCGCCTACGTCCGGTTCTGGACCGTCAAGGCCCTCCTGCACGCCAACCCGATGATCCTGTTCGCCGGCAACCCGCTCTACGTCCTGTATCTGCGCGCCCTGGGCGCCCGGATCGGCAAGGGCGTCACGATCCTGTCCCATTCCGTACCGGTCTGCACCGACCTGCTGACCATCGGAGACGGAACGGTCATCCGCAAGGACGCCTTCTTCCTCTGCTACCAGGCACGAGCCGGCCGTATCCGCACCGGCCGGGTCACGCTCGGCAGCGAGGTGTACGTCGGCGAGAAGACCGTCCTCGACATCGGCACCGTCATGGGCGACGGGTCCCAACTCGGCCATTCCTCCGCCCTGTACGACGGCGCCGCGGTCCCTGCGGGGCAGCGCGTGCACGGCTCGCCGGCGGAGCCCACGGACGTCGACTACGTCCGGATCCCGCACGCGGACTGCTCGACAGCGCGCCGCTTCGGCTACGGCCTGGCCGCGTTCCTCCAGGTGCTGCTGGTCTACGTCCCGCTCGCGATCGGCGGCACCTACATGCTGCTGACCGTGGCCCCGGCCCTCGACCACCTGCTGGATCCGAACACCAAGGACCTCAACTCCGCCCGGTTCTACGGCGAGGCGCTGGCCCTGTCACTGGCGGCGTTCGTCGGGTTCGTCGTGCTCGGCTTCGCCGCCGTGTCACTGGTACCGAGGCTGCTCCGTCCGCTGCTGCGCCCCGACCGGGTGTATCCGCTGTACGGCTTCCACTACTCGGTGCAGCGCTCGGTCGCGCGGATGACCAACCTGAAGTTCTTCAAGTGGCTGTGCGGGGACAGCTCGTACATCACCGGGTATCTGCGGGCCATCGGCTACGACCTCGGTGTGGTGGAGCAGACCGGCTCCAACTTCGGTTCGGAGGTGCAGCACGAGACGCCGTATCTGGCCACCGTGGGAACCGGCACGATGGTCGCCGACGGTCTGTCGATCGTCAACGCGGACTTCTCCAGTACGTCGTTCCGGCTGTCGCGCGCTGTGATCGGGCCGCGCAACTTCCTGGGCAACCACATCGCCTACCCATCGGGGGGCCGCACCGGCGACAACTGCCTGCTCGCCACGAAGGTGATGGTGCCGATCGACGGCGAGATCCGCGAGGGCGTGGGCCTGCTCGGCTCCCCGTGCTTCGAGATCCCACGCTCGGTGGAACGCGACAGCCGCTTCGACCACCTGCGCGAGGGCGACGAACTGAACCGCCGGCTGAGCGCGAAGAACCGCTACAACCTGCGCTCGATGGGCCTGTTCCTGTTCGTGCGCTGGCTGCACGGGTTCGTGCTCACCGTGGTCGGCTTCGCCGCCATCGACCTGTACGGGGGTGAGGGCATCGCCGGTGGGCTGCTGATCGGCGCGTCCCTGATGCTCGGGCTCGGCTTCACCGCCGGCTACTACGTGCTGGCGGAGCGCCTGATCGGACGGTTCCGGCCGCTGGAGCCCAAGCTGTGCTCGATCTACGAGCCGTACTTCTGGTGGCACGAGCGGCTGTGGAAGATCCCGGACACCTATATGCAGGTGTTCAACGGGACGCCGTTCAAGAACGTGATCTGGCGGCTGCTGGGCGTGCGCATCGGCCGGCGCGTCTTCGACGACGGCGCCTACATCACCGAGCGCACCCTGACCGCGATCGGGGACGACTGCACCCTCGCGGCGCACACCAAGGTGCAGGCCCACTCGCAGGAGGACGGCACCTTCAAGTCCGAACACATCACCATCGGCGCCGGCTGCACCCTCGGGGTGGGTGCGCTCGTCCACTACGGCGTGTCGATGGGTGACGGGGCCGAACTGGCCGCCGACTCCTTCCTGATGAAGGGCGAGGAGATGCCTGCGCGGTCCCGGTGGGGCGGGAATCCGGCAGTGGCGCCACGGCGCGCCGGACGGCACATGACTCCCTGACGGCTCGTGCCGTGGGGGGAAGGAAACAGGGGGAAGAGAACGATGGAGATCATTCCGCGGTGGACGCTCGCTCCGGTGCCAGGTGTGGCGGAGTACGAAGTGTCCCTGCCCGACGGGCTCTTGATCGAGCCCGCCGCACTGAAAGTCGCCCACGCCAAGGTCCTCGGGGCGCTGTCCGGCGAACCCGCCGAGGAGGACCCGGCGTTGCGGGTGAGCGTCACCGGCCGCACGCTGCGGCTGCGCTACCGCACCGACGTCCTCGACGCCGGGGCCGCCGCCCGCATCGCGGGCTATCACCTGACCGCGCTCACCGAGCCGGACCGGCCGGTGCTGCTGTCGGACGCCGAACTCCGCTTCCAGCTCGACGAGTTGGCGGGTCCGCTGCGCGAGCTGCCCGAGCGGCGGGTGCACGAGCTGTTCGAGGAGCGGGTGTCGGCACAGCCGGACGCGGTCGCCGCCGTCCAGGGGGACCGGCAGTGGACGTACCGGGAGCTCAACTCCCGGGCGAACCAGCTGAGTCGGGCGCTGCTCTCCCGGGGGCTGACCCGCGAGGGTGTCGTCGCCGTGGTGCTGGAGCGGAACCTGGACTGGATGGCCGCCGTGCTCGCCGTGTTCAAGGCGGGCGGGGTGTACCTGCCCGTCGAGCCGCACTTCCCGGCCGACCGGGTGGCCAGAGTGCTCGAACGTGCCGGGTGCGAGCTGGTGTTGACCGAGCGCGCCAGCGACGGCGCGCTGGGCGACCCGTCCGACCGGACGCTCTACGTCGACGAGGCGTACGCCGAGGGCCACTCGGACACCGACCTCGGTATCGAGGTCTCACCCGGTCAACTCGCCTACATCTACTTCACGTCGGGCTCCACGGGTGAGCCCAAGGGCGCGATGTGCGAGCACGCGGGTTTCCTCAACCACGTGTTCGCGAAGCTCGACGACCTGGGGATCGGTGCCGGGCAGGTGGTGGCGCAGACCGCGCCGCAGTGCTTCGACATCTCCCTGTGGCAGTTGGTCTGCGCGCCGCTCGTGGGCGGGCGGACGCTGCTGGTGGAGCAGGACGTGATCCTGGACGTGACGCGGTTCGTCGACACGATCGAGGCGGGGCGCGTGAACGTGCTCCAGGTCGTGCCGTCGTATCTGGAGGCCGTGCTGGCCGAGTTGGAGCGGCAGCCGCGTGAACTCCCCGACCTGCGCTGTGTGTCGGTCACCGGGGAGGCCGTGAAGAAGGAGCTCGTGGAGCGCTGGTTCACCGCTCGGCCCGGGGTGCGGCTCGTCAACGCCTATGGCCTGACGGAGACTTCGGACGACACCAACCACGAGGTCATGGACCGGGCACCGGACGGGGACCGCGTCCCGCTGGGGCGGCCCGTCTCCAACGTGCGGGTCTACGTCGTGGACGAGGATCTGGTGCCCGTGCCGCTGGGGGCGCCCGGCGAGATCGTGTTCTCCGGTGTGTGCGTCGGCCGGGGGTACGTCAACGATCCCGAGCGGACGAAGGCGGCGTTCACCGAGGACCCGTACCGGCCCGGTGAGCGGCTGTACCGCAGCGGTGACCACGGGCGCTGGCGTCCCGACGGCAAGCTGGAGTTCCTGGGGCGCCGGGACAGCCAGGTGAAGATCCGCGGCTTCCGCATCGAGATCGGCGAGATCGAGAACGCGCTGCTGCGGGTGGACGGCGTGCGGGACGGCGCGGTGGTCGTGGTGCGCGGGACGCAGCTGGTGGCGTTCTGCACGGGTGCGCGGCCTGTCGAGGCCGCGGCCGTGCGCGAACGGCTCGCCGAGTCGCTGCCCGCGTACATGGTGCCGTCGGTCGTGCACTGGCGGGCGTCGCTGCCGTTGACCGCCAACGGCAAGACCGACCGCCGGACGCTGACCGCGCTCGCCGGTGACCTGGACGCGGTCGGCGACGGGCCGGACACGCCGGCCGAGCGCCGGCTGGCGGCGGCCTGGGCGGTGGTGCTGGGCATCCCGGCCGAACGGATCGGCCGCCAGGACCACTTCTTCGACCGCGGCGGCACCTCGCTGGCCGCGGTGAAGCTGGCGGTCGCCCTCGACCGGGCGATCAGCCTCAAGGACGTCACCCGTCACCCGGTCCTCGCGGACCTGGCCGGACTGCTGGACCCGCCGGTCTCCTCCTGAGTCCAGCCGCACCCCCGGCCGAACGAACGACAGCACCACCGAAAGGAACACCGAGATGTCGCTCTCTTCCGCGACGCTGCTCAACTCCGTGGCCCTGAGCCCGGACAGTCCACCGCTGCTGCACGCCGACGTCGGCTCGGACCCGGTCGGCTGGGCCGCCCGGCACCGTGAGGCGCTGCGGTCCGTCGTCGCCGAGCACGGCTGCGTCCTGGTCCGCGGGCTCGGCCTCGCCGACCCGGCCGGCGCCGAGACCGTCTTCCGGCGGCTCACCGACTCCCTGATGGCGGACCGGGAGCCGTTCGCGCCCCGCCGTACCTACGCGGAGGGCGTGTACTCCGCCACGAAGTGGCCGACCGACCAACCGATGTGCCAGCACCACGAGTTGAGCTACGCCCTGGAGTTCCCCGGCCTGCTGCTCTTCGCCTGTCTGGAGGCGCCGACACAGGGCGGCGCGACCCCGGTCGCCGACGCCGAGGCCGTACTCCAGTCGCTGCCCGCGCCGCTCGTCGAGCGGTTCGAGCGGGAGGGCTGGCTGCTGACGCGGACGTACCACGAGGAGATCGGGGCGTCGGTCGCCGAGGCCTTCGGCACCGACGACCGGGCCGTCGTGGAGCGCTACTGCCGCACCCAGGGCATCGAGTTCGCCTGGCACCACGACGGTTCGCTGCGCACCCGCCAGCACCGCGCCGCCGTACTCCGCCACCCGGTCACCGGCCGCCGCTGCTGGTTCAACCAGATCGCCTTCCTGAACGAATGGACGATGGAGCCCGAGGTGCGCGAATACCTGGTCGACGTCTACGGCGCCGACGCACTGCCCTTCAACACCCGCTTCGGGAACGGCGATCCGATCGACGCGGGCATCGTGACGACCATCAACGAGGCCTACGACCGGCACGTCCGGCGCGAGCCGTGGCGCTCCGGGGATCTGCTGCTGGTGGACAACATCCGTACCGCGCACGGCAGGGAGCCGTTCGAGGGGCCGCGCGAGGTGCTCGCCGGGCTCGGCGATCCGGTACGCCTGACGGACCTCGCCCCGTCGGCCGGCGGGAGGGCGGCATGAGCACCGACACACCGTCGTTCGCGGTCATCAGCGGCGAACAGGTCCAACAGGCCCTGACCGGGCGGGAGTCGGAGATCGGCGCCCTCGTGGAGGCCACCTACCGGCTGCACGGCGCGGGCGAGTCGGTGAACCCGCCGTCGTACTTCCTGCGCTTCCCGGACCGTCCGTCGTCCCGGATCATCGCGCTGCCCGCGTCGCTCGGGGGGCCGTCGCGGGTGGACGGCCTGAAGTGGATCTCCAGTTTCCCGGGGAACACCGGGTCGGGGCTGCCCAGGGCGTCGGCGGTGCTGATCCTCAACGACCCGGACACCGGCTATCCGTACGCCTGCCTGGAGAGTTCGGTGATCAGCGCGACCCGTACGGCGAGTTCGGCGGCGCTCGCGGCCGACAGGCTCAGCCAGGGGCGGACACGGCCGCCGCGGGTCGGGTTCGTGGGGACGGGCCTGATCGCCCGCTACATCCACACCCATCTCCGGGCCACCGGCTGGGAGTTCGAGGAGACGGGTGTGTACGACCTGTCCGCGGACAGTGCGGAGGGGTTCCGGGGGTATCTGGAGCGGTCGGGCGCGACGGGGCGGGTCGAGGTGCACGACAAGATCGAAGGTCTTGTCCGCTCCAGTGACCTGCTGGTGTTCGCGACGATCGCCGGCTCGCCGCATGTGCACGATCCGGCCTGGTTCGACCATCATCCGCTGGTCCTGCACGTGTCGTTGCGGGATCTCGACCCGGCGGTCCTGCTCGCGTCCGCGAACTTCGTGGACGACGTCGAGCACTGTCTGAAGGCCGACACGTCACCGCACCTGGCCGAACAGGTCACCGGGGGGCGGGAGTTCATCGACGGCACGCTGGACGACGTACTGACAGGCCGCGTGAGCGTACCGACCGACCGGACGGTGGTGTTCTCGCCCTTCGGGCTGGGGGTGCTCGACCTCGCGGTCGGCAGGTTCGTCCATGACGAAGTGGTTCGACGGGGCGAACTCCACGTCGTCGACGGGTTCTTCCACGAGCTGCGCCGGTACGGCTGACGCAGATCGTGGCGCACCACTAGGGGGAGAACATGGCTGTTATTTCCGATCCCGCGGAGTTCAACGAGGACGACCTCTACGTCGACCTGCGGGCAGCACTGGAACTACCGCTCTATCTGAAGTGCGAGGGGTTCAACTTCGCCGGCTCGGTGAAACTGAAGGCCGCCACCGAGATGGTGGACGCCGCCGAGCGGGCCGGCATCCTGCGGCCCGGCTCGGTGCTGGTCGAGTCGTCGTCCGGCAACCTGGGGGTGGCACTGAGCGTGCTCGCGGCGAGCCGCGGCTACGGGTTTCTCTGCATCACCGACAGACGCTGCAACGTGCCCACGGTGCAGTTGATGGAGGCGCTCGGCAGCCGGGTCCACGTCGTCGACCAGCCCGACGCGCACGGCGGTTTCCTGGGCGCCAGGATCGCGTACGTGCGGGCGCTGTGCGCCTCCGACGACCGGTACGTGTGGCTCAACCAGTACACGAACCAGGGGAATTGGCGGGCGCACTACCGCACCACGGCACCCGCCATCGCCCGCCGGTTCCCGCAACTGGACGTGCTGTTCGTCGGCGCCGGCACCACCGGGACGCTGATGGGCTGCGCACGCTGGTTCTGGCAGTGGCGGCGCCGGGTGCGGATCGTCGCCGTGGACGCCGTCGGCTCGGTCACCTTCGGCGGGGAGGCGAGGCCCCGGATGATCCCCGGGCTGGGCACCAGCGTGGGGGCGGCCTTCCTCGACACGTCGTACATCGACGACGTGATCCATGTCGAGGAGCCGGACACCGTGCTGGCCTGCCGTCGGCTGGCCGCGCGGGGCTTCCTGTTCGGCGGGTCCACCGGCACGGTCGTCAGCGGGGCCGAACAGTGGCTCGCCCGCAACGGCCGGCACGGCACCACCGCGGTGGCGATCGCTCCTGACCTGGGCGAACGCTATCTGGACACCGTCTACCGTACCGGCTGGCTGGACGAGGAGGTGCCCGAGACCGCGATGCTGGCGGCCATGTCCCGCTCGGCCTGACGTCCGTGACGGCGGCGTGCCAGGGTGGAGATCCACCGCACCGCAGGGTGGAGATCCGGACCACCGCCGTCCCCACGGGTAGGTTCCAGCCATGGCACGCACCACCCACACCGTGACAAACCAGACTCCCCCACTGGTCGGACACGACGTCTTCACCACCGACCGCGTCCTGACGGCGGCGATCGAGCGGCACACGGCACCCGGACTGCTGGACGAGGTCCGGGACGACCTCTCCGCGCTGGGCCGCGCCGCCGGCTCGGCCCAGCTCCAGGAGTGGGGTGCGCAGGCCAACGACAACCCCCCGGGCCTGCGCACCCACGACCGTTTCGGCAACCGGATCGACGAGGTCGAGTTCCATCCGGCCTGGCACCGGCTGCTCGGCAAGGGCGTGGCCGCGGGGCTGACCAATGCCTGGCACCGCCCGGCCGGCCATGTCAGGCGGGCCGCCGGTTTCCTGGTCTGGACGCAGGTCGAGGCCGGCAACGGCTGCCCGCTGTCGATGACCCACGCGGCGGTGCCCGCCCTGCGCGCCGACCCCGCGCTCGCCGCCGAGTGGGAGCCCCGGCTGACCTCCATGGTCTACGACCGTGGGCTGCGGCCCGCCCACCTGAAGGCCGGGGCGGTCTTCGGGATGGGCATGACGGAGAAGCAGGGCGGCAGCGACGTCCGCGCCAACACGACGGCGGCGCGACCGCTCGCCGAGGACGGGACGTACGAGCTGACCGGGCACAAGTGGTTCTGCTCGGCGCCCATGTCCGACGGTTTCCTCGTGCTGGCGCAGGCGCCCGGCGGACTCACCTGCTTCCTCGTGCCCCGGGTGCTGGCGGACGGCACCCGCAACGTCTTCCTCCTCCAGCGCCTCAAGGACAAGCTGGGCAACCGGTCGAACGCCTCCGCCGAGGTCGAGTTCGACGGGACCTGGGCGCGCCGGGTCGGGGACGAGGGGGCGGGGGTGCGGACCATCATCGGGATGGTCGCGGCGACCCGGCTCGACTGTGTGCTCGGCTCGGCCGGACTGATGCGGCAGGCCGTCGCCCAGGCCGTCCACCACACCGCCCACCGCGAGGCGTTCGGCGGCAGGCTCCTCGACAAGCCGCTGATGCGCAACGTCCTGGCCGACCTCGCCCTGGAGTCGGAGGCGGCGACCACGCTCGGGCTCAGACTCGCGGCGGCCTACGACGACGGCGGTGAACAGGAGCTGGCGTTCCTGCGGTTGGCGGTGCCGACCGCCAAGTACTGGGTGACCAAGCGCTGTTCGACGGTCGCGGTCGAGGCGGCCGAGTGCCTGGGCGGCAACGGCTACGTGGAGGAGTCCGGACTGCCGCGCCTGGTACGGGAGTCACCGCTCAACTCGGTCTGGGAGGGCGCCGGAAACATCCAGGCCCTGGACGTGCTGCGGGCGTTGCGGCGCGAGCCGCAGGCACTGAACGCCTTCCTGGTCGAGGTCGGCAAGGTGCGCGGCGCCGATCACCGGCTGGACGGCGCCATGAAGAACCTGCTCGTCGAACTCGCCGACCTGGACGGCATCGAGGGCCGCGCCCGGCGCCTGGTCGAGCGGATGGCCCTCGTACTCCAGGGGGTGCTGCTCGTCCGGTACGCGCCGCCGGAGGTCGCCGACGCGTTCTGCGCGTCCCGGCTGGGCGGCGACTGGGGTGCCACCTTCGGCACCCTGCCGCCGAGCCTGGACCTGGCGTCGATCGTGGAACGCGCCCGGCCGACGGCCTGAACGGCACCGGCACAACGCGAGGGTGGTGCTGCGCCGACACGGCACCACCCTCGCAGCGTGGGACAAGTTTCAGACACCGTACGGCCGTTCACCAGGGTTGCAGAGGGTTGCAACTTGACGGCCACTGTGTCCGGAGTGTCTCCCTCCGTCACCGGGGGGCGGCACTATGAGAACAACAGTCGATACGGGACCGGAGAGAAGGACCCATGGCGAACCCGCCGGCCGCCCCGACGCAGCACGCCACCGTCGACGCGGCGCGGACGGCACGGATGCTCAGCGACGCCCGGCACACCACGCTCTCCGGACAGCGCGCCCGCACCGCACCGCGCCCGGTGATCGAGGAGTCCTGGGAGCGCGCGTTACGCGGCGGGACCCACCCCGACCACGATCTGCGCACCGGACTGCTCTCCCGCGAGGAGGTCGAACGGCGGCGCGGCGCAAGCCCGTTGCGGCACGTCCTGCCGGTGCTGCGGGAGGGCCTGGTGTCGGTCGCGGACGCCGCCCACCACATCGTGCTGATCGCGGACGACGAGGGCCGCGCGCTGTGGCGCGAGGGCAGTGCGGCCGTGCTGCGCAAGGCCGACGAGGTCGGCATCGAGGTCGGCACGGACTGGCGCGAGGACGTCGTCGGCCCGAACGGCGTGGGCACCCCGGCGGTCGTACGGCGGCCCGTGCAGGTCTTCGCGGCCGAGCATCTCTCGCGTGCGCTGACCGCGTTCACCTGCGCGGGCGCCCCGATCACCGACCCCAGGGACGGCCGGCTGATCGGTGTCGTCGATGTCAGCGGTCCGCTGGAGACCCTGCATCCGGCGACCCTCGCCTGGGTCGACTCGGTGGCGAAACTCGCCGAGGCACGGCTGCGCGAGCTGCACCTGACCTCGCTGGAGCGGCTGCGCGCGGTGGCGGCGCCGATCCTGCCCCGGCTGGACGGCCAGGCCCTGGTGGTGGACCGGGACGGCTGGACCGCGGCGGTCACCGGAATGCCGTACGTGAAGCGGATCGCGTTGCCCAAGTCGCCCTCCGCGAGCCGTCGTTGGCTGCCCTCGCTCGGGCTGTGCTCGCTGGAGCCGTTGGCCGGGGGCTGGTTGGTCCGTGTCGCCGACGAACCGGGGCCGCGCGCCGCCACCCGGATCGTCCTCGACCTCGCGCTGCCGCGCCGCTGGTCGGTGACGGTGTCCGGCTGCGCCGGCTCCTGGACCCATGAACTCAGCCCCCGGCACGCCGAGTTGCTCTACCTCCTGGCCCTGCACCGCACCGGCCGCAGCGCGGCGGGCCTGGCCCAGGACATGTTCGGCGACCCGGGACGCACGGTGACGGTGCGCGCCGAGATGTCGCGGGTACGGCGCTATCTCGGGGCGTTCCTGGAGCACCGGCCGTACCGCTTCTGCGAGGACGCGGAGGTCGAGGTGGTGCTGCCGGACGACCCGCGGGAGTTGCTGCCGTACTCGACGGCACCGGCGGTGACCCGGGGGCGCAGGCCGGTCCCGACGTCGTAGCGGACAGGTGGCGCAAAAGACACGTCGGGCGGCATCTTCCGCATAATTGCAGGGTCTTGCCCCTGGGGCGGCCTTGACTGCCGTAGCATCCCTCTACGGGCCACCCCACCTGCTCCCTGGTCAACGCACGGATCACCAGGCGCAGTTGGCTCGCTCCGGGAGGACACTTATGGGTGCACGTGGGCGACATCGCCGGCGCAGGCGGGGCAGGGCGCTGCGTGCGGCGCTGGCCGGGGCCGCACTCGGCCTCACCGCCGCCGCGACGATGATCAGCGCCTCGCAGGCGACGGTCGGTTCCGATCCCGGGGCGCTGAAGCCGCTCACCTCGGCTTCCGAGCTGGGGAAGTCGGAGCTGCGGGAGAATCTTGAGCCGCAGCGGTCGCTGGACCGGCTCACCACCGCGATGGGGCGTCCGGTGGGCGTCGACACCGTGTTGAAGAGCGCCGACCACACACTCCGCGACGCCGCCGACTGCACGACGGACGAGAAGGCGGCACTGCCCGTCGAACCGGCGGCGACCCGCGCGTACTGCTGGGACAGCGGCGACGCGGCCGACCCGGCGTGGACCCCGCGCTCGGTGACCACCTCGGGCGACGCCGACGAGGACGGCTGGTGGGGTTCGAACCGGGTGATCCTCTCCGGCTGGAGCGCGAACAGCCGCGGCCTGGCCAAGGTCGCCTTCGTGAACGCCGGCGACCCCACCCGTCTCACCTACACGTGGGCCCTCCTCGCCGTACCGACCGAGGGCGGACGCGACTACCGCGGGCTCGTCTCCAAGATCTCCGGCATGGTCTGGTACCAGGACAAGCTCCTGGTCACCACCGGCAGCGGGACCCGCGACGCCTTGTACGTGTACGACATGAACCGCATCCAGCGCGCCACGGTGACGGCCTCCGCGGTCGGCCGGGTGCGCGAGGGCTGGTCGGCCGCCGGGTACCGGTATGTGCTGCCCGCGGTCGGGTCGTACCGGCTGACCGGCGACAGCTCCGCCACCGGGCCCGTCGGTCTCTCGCTGGACCGCAGCACGGTGCCGGACAGCCTGGTCGCCAGCGGCGGGAAGCGGCTGTGGCGCTATCCCTTCAGCCGGGACCCGGCGCGGCCGGGGCTGCTCGCCACCGACTCGGCGGGGCTCGCGGTGCCCGAGGAGGCGTACGCGACGAAGGTCTCCGGCGTCGGGGGCGTGCTCTCGTACGGGTCCGCCTGGTATCTGGGCGGCGCGGCCGGGGAGCAGAGCGGGCACGGCTCGCTGTGGCGGCAGGACGCGAAGGACGCGCGGGCCACCGAGTGCGGGGCCGACGAGACCCACCAGTGCTGGAGCGCGGGGACCGGCTCCCTCTCCTACTGGCAGGAAACGGGCGAGGTCTGGTCGGTCTCCGGCCGGATGCTGTTCGCGCTCCCGCTGACCTCGATCGACCGGTCCCTCGGCTGATCGACAGATCCCGTGGCCGGATGATTCCCTGGCGGGCATGACGAACACCCCCGTGACCACCTGGTCCCTGGAACAGACCGACCCGCGCGACCTCCTCCCGGCCATCACGCCGGACGGCGACGTGCGGATCGTCCGCGCCGAGGTGCCCTCCCCCGAGTTCAGCCGCTGTCTGTACGCGTCCGTGGGCGGGGACATCCTCTGGATCGACCGGCTCGGCTGGACGTTCGCGCAGTGGCAGGAGTACCTGGACCGGCCGGGCACGGAGACCTGGGTCGTGTACGACCGGGGCACCCCCGCCGGGTACATCGAGCTGGCCGCGCATGAGGACGGCGTCGTCGAGATCGCCTACTTCGGACTGATCCCCGCCTTCCGCGGCCGACGCCTCGGCGGCCACCTCCTCTCCTACGGCACCGCCCGCGCCTGGGACCTCGCGGACCGCTGGCCGGGACGGGCACCCACCAAGCGGGTCTGGGTGCATACCTGCAGCCTGGACGGGGCGCACGCGATGGACAACTACCAGCGCCGGGGCTTCAAGCTCTTCGACACGCAGGTCGAGGAAGTGACACTGGTGACCACGCCGGGCCCGTGGCCGGGGGCCTACCCTGCCTGACCTGCGCCGACAAGACAGCGTGCGCGGCTTGTGACCGATGACACCCTCGTCTCACATAGCGGGACCAGGGTGTCCGCATGGCGGACGAAGCTGGACTGTGTCCAGATCGCCGTGACACGCTTCCGTCATGTCTGGAACTGGGATTGCCTTGGTGAGTCGGCGACACGTCGACCTCGGCCGCATGTCCAGCGCCATCTGTCCGGCGGGCTAGCCGAGCCGCAACCCCCCGGAATTCCCGTATCTGCCCCATCCTGCGCAAAGACGCGCACGTATGCCCGCATGCGCCCGTACGCGCAGGTCAGAGCCGATCACCCGCCTGTCCCGGAGGACGTAGAACCATGGCCGCCACCCCCGAGAACCCTGCAGCCGCAGCGCCCCGCCGCAAGGTGAGCCGTCACCGCGGTGAGGGTCAGTGGGCCGCCGGACACTTCACTCCGCTCAACGGCAACGAGCAGTTCAAGAAGGACGACGACGGTCTCAACGTGCGGACACGCATTGAGACGATCTACTCCAAGCGCGGCTTCGACTCCATCGACCCGAACGACCTGCGCGGCCGTATGCGCTGGTGGGGGCTGTACACCCAGCGCAAGCCCGGGATCGACGGCGGCAAGACCGCGATCCTGGAGCCGGAGGAGCTGGACGACAAGTACTTCATGCTGCGCGTCCGTATCGACGGCGGCCGGCTGACCACGGACCAGCTCCGGGTGATCGGCGAGATCTCGCAGGAGTTCGCACGCGGCACGGCCGACCTCACCGACCGGCAGAACGTGCAGTACCACTGGATCCGCATCGAGGACGTGCCCGAGATCTGGAACCGCCTGGAGGCGGTCGGTCTCTCCACCACCGAGGCCTGCGGCGACACGCCCCGCACCATCCTCGGCTCGCCGGTCGCCGGTATCGCCGAGGACGAGATCATCGACGGCACGTCGGCGATCGACGAGATCCACCGCCTGTACATCGGCAACAAGGAATTCTCCAACCTGCCGCGCAAGTTCAAGACGGCGATCTCAGGCTCCCCGCTCCTGGACGTCGCTCACGAGATCAACGACATCGCGTTCGTCGGCGTCGACCACCCCGAGCACGGCCCCGGTTTCGACCTGTGGGTCGGCGGCGGTCTGTCCACCAACCCGAAGATCGGCGTCCGGCTCGGCGCCTGGGTCCCGCTGGACGAGGTCCCGGACGTCTGGGCCGGCGTGATCGGCATCTTCCGCGACTACGGCTACCGGCGCCTGCGCACGCGGGCCCGCCTGAAGTTCCTCGTCGCCGACTGGGGCCAGGAGAAGTTCCGCCAGGTCCTGGAGGACGAGTACCTCAAGCGCAAGCTGGTCGACGGCCCCGCCCCCGCGCAGCCCGTCCAGCGCTGGCGCGACCACGTCGGCGTCCACCGCCAGAACGACGGCCTGTTCTACGTCGGTTTCGCCCCGCGCGTCGGCCGCGTCGACGGCACCACGCTCACCAAGATCGCCGAGCTGGCCCAGGCGCACGGCTCGGGCCGGCTGCGTACGACCGTCGAGCAGAAGATGATCGTGCTCGACGTCGAGGAGAGCCGGATCGACTCGCTGGTGGAGGGCCTGGAGGCACTGGGTCTCACCGCGAAGCCGTCGCCCTTCCGGCGCGGCACCATGGCCTGCACCGGCATCGAGTACTGCAAGCTCGCGATCGTCGAGACCAAGCAGCGCGGCATCACGCTCATCGACGAACTGGAGCGCCGCATCCCGGAGTTCGACGAGCCGATCACCATCAACATCAACGGCTGCCCGAACGCCTGCGCCCGTATCCAGGTCGCGGACATCGGTCTCAAGGGCCAGTTGGTCCTCAACGACCAGGGCGAGCAGGTCGAGGGCT
>Ga0307510_10005154_pt1 | contig 15528 bp, 21 predicted proteins | sample 12_EM_MG_FD_207224 | JGI IMG/M metagenome (GOLD analysis project Ga0307510, IMG submission 207224) | Populus trichocarpa ectomycorrhiza microbial communities from riparian zone in the Pacific Northwest, United States - 12_EM | ecosystem: Host-associated > Plants > Roots > Unclassified | place...
TAATACCAATTTTGTTCCAACTTAGACTTTGATTCTAACTCGGTTTCGCGCAATATCAGACTGTCCCAGCTATATTATATCATTCATGACATGTTAAATAATTGATCTACACCTTTATTGGGTCATAGGGCCCACTATTTTTATGTCAGACTCTTAGTCATATGGGATGCTCAACATTGTCAGTTTCCGAATCAGATCAGGAGACTCACTTTAACCAACCAGTTTACTGCTTGATTCTGTTCTTCAAAACAATTTTATCTGACTTTAAATCCTTCATGAAAGTTGTAGTCCTGTACGTGTAGATGAATTTGAGTTTTTGAATCGTCTAATTTCGATATTAGAAGCTCAAAATATTCTCGTTTGAATATCTAGTGTGAAAGCAGAAAATCCTGCCGTGAGAAGGATTTTGGCCCGAGTTTGCAAGGACACAATTGCAAGATGCTTAAAGTTTGAAGACCAATTACAGGCCAATTTAAAGTCCTTTTTTTTTTGTCCAAGGACTAAATGAAAAAGGTGCTAAAATAAGGGAGTTGATTGAAGGTAAAATTAGAAGAAATTTTACCGGATGAAGAAATTGAAGAACGAGGATTAGATCAGAAAAGAAAAATTAGCCATGCTGGATTACATTGCTATTTCTTTATTTTTTTTTTGCCTTTCGGTTCAAGAAAAAAACGACGTCATCCCTCTTTTAGACATAACTCACGTTTTGCTCTCATTTTTAAATAAGACGACGCCATACTACCCTTTGTTTTGACACAAACCACAACCCCTTCATGAAAATATAATTAACATAGCACTGTCCATTTGCATTGTGAGAATAGTGCCTCCCTGTTTGCAATTCTTTCCTTTTCTCTGCACAACTATCCCGACTGATTTCTTTCCTTTTCTCTGTAACATCCTGTTGGTTTCCTTGATTCTCTCGCTTGATTTTGGAGCTGCAGATCATGTTTTTTTCCAACTTCAATCCAAAGGAGACAACAACTTTTGTGCCTCCTCTGTGCCAGCTGCAAAATGACATGAAGAGAGGAACCTCACCATCATCTAATGGATGGGATTTTATCCCTAACACAGATGGTTGGGATGAGGTGTTAATGTGGAAGGTAGTGACTAATGATCACAGAATAGGAATCAGAATATTTTAGTTTTCTATTTTTGCTTTATTTGATCATCCGAGATTATATCCTAGAATTAATGTAATATTTGTTTCCTAATAAAAGCTGTGATTAGGCTATATAAACCTCCTCTGCTGGGAGGAAAGGGGGGACAAAAAAAAGAGGGAAAAGAAAAACAAAAAAAGAGAGAAGAGAAACAAGAGAGAGGCAGGCGACACTAGGCAGAGAAACAGAGGCAGAAAAGAAAAAAAACACATAGAGGCAGAAGAGAGAACAAAGGAGAGGAAGGAGAGGGAGATTAGAAAGAAATAACAAAAAGGATTAAGGTTTCTTAAGATCATCAAAAGCTAAAGCAAGCAGGGACTGCCTTTTGGTCTTTGCTCCATTTTCTGCAAACAAATCTGCAGAATAGGGGAGAACAAATGAGCTAAAACTAGTAGAGAGAGAGAGGGACAAAGGCATAGAGAAAAACACAGGAGACGGATGCAAACAGAGAATAGAAGGAAAAGGGGCTAAAAAACAGACGAGAATACTGATAGATCAACTAGCACGCCTTTAACACTGCTACAACTCCTTCGTTTCCGCCTCCAGGTCTGTTATTCCCAACTTTGCATGCATTCTTAGTTATGTTATTACTGTTCAAGTGAATTATAATTCACTTTAACAGTAACCAGGCAAAGCACGCGTGAGGAAACTCATGCATGCCTTTGTACCCAACCGGGTCACTAGTTTGGACCAGTAACTCGACTATGCTTGTTGTGTTCAGCCCAACCACATGGGCCGAGCTGGACCCAGCTAAAAAAAAAACGAGTAAGATCGTTGGTTTTTTTTCTTGTATATATATATATATGTCTAAAAAAAATATTTTCTTGTGTGTTGCATACGACCAATACCCTAACATATTATGAACATTCCTCCTTTTATAAAAAAAAACAAATATTCAAAGTTTTAAAAGAAAATGTGTTTTAGCATGGATTTCTTAAACAAAAAAATTATTTTCTTGCATTCTGGATTTTACAACATGTTTGTAAAACTCCAAAGAGTGTTGGCCAATATTCCAAAAAAATAAAAAATCTTATTTTTGGAGAATTCTACTTTATTCACCATTTATATTTGGATAAAGAAATCCCAAAGGGATTAATATACAAAATATTATTGGGAATAACTTGTTATTATTCACTGTTAATGTTTGGATAAAAAAAAACCCCAAGTGATTAATATCCAAAATATTTTTCTAGGAATAATAAGTCATCACACATCCTTGAAAGAAGCCTCAATTTTAATTGAGGACATTTCAATTTTTTAACTCCACGGTTTACGAGCCGTGAAAGTATGAAACACTAAGGCAGAAATAGGCTTTTAAAGTGCTCTAAATTTCCTTATATTTCTAAAAATTTTATTCCTCTTCCTTGTGATTTACGAGTTGCGAACACTTGAAATACTAAGGGAAAAATGAGCTTTTAAGCACATTGAATCTCCTTAGATTTCTATCTTAGCTATCTTTTAATTCATAGGTTATAAATTTAGTTCAAATCAAACACAAATTTTAAGAGATAGCTATCGGTTCTTCTTGGCACTCTGTAGACATATCTAAAGGTATGATCTATATTGGCCAAGGGTTCTTACTTTTAGACTTTGAACCCAAGTCCATTCATCTTAGCAAACCTATCCTAATGAAAACTTATTAGAGAACACCAATACCATAACAATTATAGGGAAAACCAAACACCAAGCAACTTACCTTAGGTAGGGCGTACTAGGGGTGCTAAAACCTTTCCTTTACGCAACCAGTCCCTTGCCTTAGAATCTCTAAAAGACCAGTTACGCTTCTTAGTGACCATAATATTAGGTGGCGACTCCCTTTTTCACAAAACAAAGACCCCAAAAATAAATCCCCGCTCTATAAAAGGTTGCCGCGACGCCGCGCTCTCGCGAGGGTGCGATAACAACCACCATCTCCTTTATCTAAGGAGATATATATGACTTATTAGGCTTATCCTCAATAAACTTAAATCTACGAATTGAAACAATGAATTCAAACAACATTAAGATAACAATGACATTAGCTGATAAATAATAAAAGAACCATTGTAGAATAAACTCCAGCTTTATTGCCATTACTTTAATACTCCTCCTTGGTTCAAAGCTGCACTTTCCTATCCTCTCCCTTAGAGTTTCAAACCTGTCTTTAGCTAAAGGCTTGGTAAACAGGTTTGCTAATTGTTTTTTTGAAGTGCAATAGATCAACTCTAATTCTCCTTCTTGCTGGAACTGTCTAATAACATGGTACTTGATTTTCATATACTTGGTCCTGTCATGAAAAATAGAATTTTTTGAAATAGCTATTGCTGATGGGTTATCACAAAACAATTCTGTGGGACTTCATTAATCAAAGTCTAGATCATTTAACATTTTTCTTAGCCATATCAATTGCTTTGCTGTCACATATGCTGCTATGTATTCTGCCTCTGCAGTGGAATATGCAACCACTTATTGCTTCTTTGAGTTCCAACAAAAAATGCTTCCTCCTATAACAAAGCAATAACCTGAGGTGCTCATCATTTCTTCATCACTTCAGCCCAATCACTGTCAGAAAAACCAACAAGTTTAACAGAACTAGATTTCACAAAATGCATGTCAAACTCTAGGGTCCCTTTCAAATATCTTAGAACTCTCTTAGCTACAACAAAATGGATTTGACCTGGATCTTGCATGAACCTAAAAAGGTAATTGACATTAAACACAATGTTTGGACGTGTAGAAGTTAAATACAACAGGCTGACAACTAAACTTTTATAGGCTTTACTATAAGTTTTGGGTGCTCCATCCTTCTTCATCAGCTTTTGTCCCAATACCATATGTGTACTGACTGGTTTGCAATTTTCCATTGCAAATTTATTTAGTAACTTCATAGTAAACCTTTTTTGACATAGGAAATAACCTTGCTCATATTGAGTTACTTCCCATGCCTAATAAGTATGACAACAAGCCAAGTTTATTCATCTCAAACTTATCCTTCATGTTTGTTTTAAACTCTTCTACTAGTTGTTCATTGTCTCCTGCAATCAATAAATTATCTTCATTCATGCTTCTTTCAAAGCCTAAACTCAAGAGATAACTGTCCAATCTGCTGTACCAGGCTCTAGGAGCCTGTTTAAGTCCATACAAAACCTTTTTTTAACAAATACACTTTGTTTGATGTGATCTCCTTTTTCAAAGCCATCAGGTTATTCAACATGTATTTCTTCATTTAGAACACCATTTAGAAATGAAGACTTAACATCCAACTGAAAAATATGCCAACCATTTTGTGCTACTAGATCAAGCAAAGCTTTATTGTATCTAGCCTAGATACTGGAGAAAATGTGTCGGTGAAGTCAATACCTGGCTCTTGTGAATAACCCTTCACTACAAGTCTTGCTTTGTGCTTGTTGATACTCTCATCTGCATTCAACTTGGTTTTGAAAATCCATTTCACATCAATTACCTTCTTATGAACGGGTCTGGCAACCAGCATCCATGTTTCATTCTTTTCTATCATTGTGAGCTTCTCCTTCATTGCCGCTATCCATACTTGTGAGTTGATAACTTCTTTAAAATCTATTGGTTCTGCTTCAGCAATATTACACCTGCTATAAATGTCAGTTAAGGATCTTGTCCCCCTTACTGGTTTGTCATCGATATCATCATCACCCTTTACAACATCCAGTTCAATTTGATGCTCCTGTTTTGTCCCTTCAATTGATGCAACTTCCTAGTTTCATGTACTATTCTCTGCAACTTTTACATTTCTAGCTATCATAACTTTATTAAATTTCATATCATAGATTTTATAGGCCTAGATTTTGTACTATAGCCTATAAGAATTCTCATATCAGCCTTTTTGATCAAGTTTTCTCCTTTTAACTTCAGGTTGCAAGACATAACAAGGGTTGCCAAAAACTTTTAAATGATCAACATTGGGTTTAAAGTCATAATAGATTTCATAGGAAGTCTTGTCTCCCAAAACTCTTGTGGCCATACGATTTAGAAGGTAGGATGTCGTGTTTACTCCATCTGCCTAGAATTTTAATGCCATTTCCTTCTCATATAGCAAACATCTTGCCATTTCCATCAATGTTTGGTTTCTCCTCTCACTGACTTCATTTTGTTATGAAGTGTAAGGCACTGTTAGCTGATGTTTGATCCCTTCTTTTGTCAAATATCTCTCAAAAATTTTTATAGGTAAACTCACCCCCATTGTCAGATCTCAGCATCTTTAGTTTGTTTCTTATTTCTAGTTCAACAGCTGTCTTAAATCTTACAAACTCAGCAAACATGTCAACCTTTTAAGAAAATAAACCCAGCAAAATCTACTATAGTCATCAACAAATAATAGAAAGTACTTTGAACCATTCAAAGATTTATTGTGCATCGGACCACACACATCTGTGTGTACCAGCTAGAGCTTTGATGATGCTCTAAATGCATTATCAGGAAAAACAATTCTAGTCTGCTTTCCTAATTGACAGACTTCACAAATATCATGTTGTTCTTGTATTTCTGGTAAACCAGAGGCCATCTGCAGATCAACCATCATTTTTAAGGTTGTATAATTGAAATGCCCCAATCTTTTGTGCCATAGAATAGAATTAGTATAGACACAAGTGTTAACACTCAAACAAGCTTCTTTTAAATCAATATTAAAACTTCTATTCATCATTTTAACAGAGAGCAATAGTATTCCTATTTTGTCTCTAATATTGCACATTTCATCATTGAAATATAATGAGTAGCCAAATTCAAGTAATTGTCTCACACTCACTAGATTCTGTTTAATCTTACGTACATAAAACACATTTTTTAGAGTTTTTATACCTGACATTGTTTCAACTTCAATCGCCCCTTTTACCTTTAACCTTCACATACTCTCCATTGCCAATTCTGACTTTGGACATGTAGCTTTTGTCCAAATCCTTGAATAATCTCAAATCTGTAGTCATATGATTAGTGCAGCCACTATTAATAAGCCATGAAGAATTGTTTACCTCTGCTATGTTGCACATCTATTCTAATATAGCCATGAATAAATGATCTTCCTTGGCTTCTAAATTTTTTGCAATATAAGCTTGTTTCACTGCTTCTGGTTTGTTTTTGCATAACCTTTGGATGTGACCAAATTGTTTGCAACTTCTGCATTGTGCATTCTTAAACCAACACCAAGCTTTTAGATGATTTGTTTTCTGATAAAATTTGCAAGGAGGGAAGTGCTCTCTTCTTTCTTTCCCTCTAATGATATTGTTCTAACGCCAGTTATTTGATTGCCAACCTTTCCTTTTCTCTTTTTTTCATTCTTGATTGTTTTTGCCAGAATTATTAGCTCGACTCTTCTATTTGAAAACTGCAACAAGAGCTCCTGCACTTGTTCCTTCTTGTTTGTAAGCTTGCCTCTGCTATACTGTTTGTAATGCATTAACCAATTTTTAAAACTCATTTTTGAAAAATCTTTTGAATCTTCTAGAGAGCAAATCTTATGCTTAAATTTCTCTGGTAGACTTACCAAAACCTTCTCCACTATTCTTGAATCTGAAAAGTCTTCCCCCAAAAGTCTCACTTGATTCACAAGTTTTGAAATTTGAGAAGACAAGTCTTTGATAGTCTCAGTTTCCTTCATCTTCAGTCCTTCAAACTGTCTTCTGAGATTCAAGACTTACATCTTTCTTAACTTCTCATCTCCATGAAATTTTGCTTTTAGTTTATCCCACGTTTCTTTAACAGATTTACAAGTCATAATTCTGGTGAAGATTTCTTCACTCATAACATTATAAAGAAATGTAAGAGCTTTGAATCGCTTTGCCTTTTCTTCATTAAAAAACTTCATCTGTGCGATCGTAGGATTGTTTCCTAATGAAGTTGGTTACTTATCACTTTATACTATCTCCCATAAGTTAAAATCTTTGAGATAAATTTTTATTTTGACAGCCAACACACCATAATTCTACATTGTGAACACTAGTGTCTTTACTGGAAAATTTACAGAATCCATTTCTTTTAAAAAAACTCATTTAATCTCTCGTGTTTCACTCACAATCCCTTCTAAGATCAAGAAAATGCTCTGATATCAAATGTTAGTATATGATATATGTAGAGCTTTAATTAAAAAAAAAACAAAGAACAGAGAATAGAGAACAAAAAGAATAGAGGTGAAAAACATGAAGCACAAAGAGCAGAAACTGAACGATGAGGTTTATGCCATCCCTCTAGTTTTATTTATAGAAGAAATCAAACACTATAGAAGATAAGAATAAAAAACAACCATAATCTCCTTTATCTAAGGAGATATATATGACTTACTGGACTTATCCTCAATAAACTTAAATCTACGAATTCAAACAATGAATTCAAACAACATTAAGATAACAATGACATTAGCTGATAAATAATAAAAGAAGCATTGAAAAAAAAAACTCCAACTTTGGTGCCATTACTTTAACAATGGCAACCCACTAATACTGGGCCAATTTACATTGTTGCAACATCTGATTAAAAGTCACTTCTACCTTAAGACTTTCTATCTACACAACCTTCCTTAACCATTATAACTTCCAATTAGATCTAAAGTTTGCGTGCTTTGGTTTGTTTTTCTGCATGTAATTGAAGGTAGAAGCTCACAAACACACAGACACGCGCACGCGCACATACAGAACGTGCTTGTGTACTCATGCAAAAGAAACAAAATAGCATGAAAAATGGCTCAATGGAAAACAAGGTCACTTAGAAGTTCAAATATGTAATGCGAGATTAAGAAAAATCTTGTTGAAGTTTTGTTAATTGAACAAATAGCTAATTGTAGAAATAGAAAGGATTCTTAATAGAGAAGAGTTAAAGTAGAGAAAAGATAATTTTTTCATAAATAAAGAATACATATTTAAAGGCTTACAACTCAACTGAAAAATAACAACAACAATCAGAGTTTGTTGACACTACTACTTAACAGAAAATAAGAAAATCTAGCTGTAAAATCTGTTTTAAAACAGTAATACGAAAGACCAAGTCACATCAACATTTATTCTAGTCTTTAGATTCTAGAAAATTCTCATAAATTCTAACACTCCTCCTTGAGATTTGCCTTAGACAAACCAAGATTCATCCTTAGAAATTCCATCCTTGATTTAGGAAGTGCTTTAGTCATAATATCAGCAAGTTGAACATCAGTTGGACAATAATGAAGCTTTATAAGTAGATTCTTCTCAGCTTCTCTTATGGAGTGAAATTTCACATTGATGTGCTTGGTTTTGCCATGTTGAACCAAATTTTGAATAATAGAAATGGCAGACTTGTTGTCACAATAAAGCTCAATTGGTGAGCTTTCAAATCAGTAAGCAACTTATTTAACCAGATTGCTTGATTTGCAGCAGCTGTCATGAAGATATACTCTACTTGTAGTTGATTGTGCCACCACCTGTTGCTTTTTTGCATTATAATAGATTGCACCTTAACCAATAGTGAAAACATACCCAGAAATGCTTTTCATGTCATCAACACTCCCTGCCCAGTCACTGTCTACATATCCAATTAATTTTACTCCTCCTGTCTTTGAGTACCAGATGCCAAGGTTGGCTGTTCCTTTAATGTAATTCAACACCCTCTTAGCAACTCCCATGTGAATATTATTAGGTGAGGTCATGAACTTTGACAGCAAACTAGCTGGAAACATCAAGTCAGGTCTGCTTGTTGTCAAGTATAGTAGGCTACCTACTAAGCTTCTAAATGCAGAGGGTTCTTCAAGTTTTTCACCATCATTCTTTGAAATCTTCTCATTTTGTGCCAATGGAGTTGCTACTTTTTTGCATGATTCAAGCTTGAATTTCTTGAGTATATCAACAACATATTTCCTTTGTGAAACAAAAATACCCGAGCTACATTGATGTATTTCCATTCCAAGAAAGTAGTTCATAATGCCAAGATCAGACGTTTCAAAAACATCTTGCATTTCTTTTTTGAACTCTACCAGCAATTTTACATTGCTTCCAGTCACTAGCATGTCGTCAACATAAAGTGATATTACCAGCTGCAGACCATCTTCATCTTGTTTCAGATACAAAGTAGCTTTATTTTCACTTCTCTTGAATCCTAGTTGAATCAAATGAGTATCAATTATGCTGTACCTGGCCCTTGGTGCTTGCTTCAAGCTATAAAGAGACTTGTGTAGCTTGTATACTTTGTGTTTATGACCAGCAACTTCAAAGCCTTCTGGTTGCTGAACATAGATTTCTTCAAGGAGTATCCCATTTAGAAAAGCAGACTTGACATCTAAATGATAAACTTTCCATTCCTTTTGACCCACAAGTGCAAGTAGAAGTCTTATAGTGTCATGCCTAGCTACTGGTGCAAAAATATCACCATAATCCACTCCAGCAACTTAAGCAAAGCCTTTAACAACCAATCTAGCCTTGTGTTTGAAAATTAAACCATCTGGATTGAATTTGGTTCTGAAGACCCACTTCACACCAATTTTTAATTTCATTGAATCAATCCAAGCTGGAACTCTTGCAGCTTCAGTGTAGTTTGTAGGCTCAGCATGTACAAGATTACATCTTTCGTACACATCAGACAATGGCCTCACCTTAAGTACTGCTGTATCTGAAGTTGCTTCAATGTCTGGTTAATCTTCAACACCAGTTCTTCTTATTGCTGGTTCAAGAGTAGTTGTGGTTATCTGATCAACTTCTTTTAACTCCTAATTTCAGCAGGAATTCTCATCAAAATGAGCATCTCTACTAATTTGAACTTTAGCTGCATTCAGATTGTATATTCTGTAACCTTTAGATTCTGCCGCATATCCCACAAGAATTCCTTTCTCAGCTCTTTCATCAAGTTTCCCTCTTTTGGCAAATGGCAAATGAAAGTAGCATAATGATCCAAACACTTTGAGATGTTTGGTAGTAGATCAGACACCAGACCATGCTTCCAATGGTGTTTTTCTTTGAATAGACTTAATTGGTAGTCTATTAAGCAAATATACTGAAGTATTTACTACTTCAGCCCATAGAAACCTTGGTAACTTCTTTTCAAACAAAATACACCTGGACATCTCCATCACAGTCCTGTTTTTCCTTTCAAAAACTCTATTCTACTATGGAGAGTATGGAACTATCAGCTGATGAACAATCCCAGCTTCTTGACAAAAGGCATTGAACTCATTCAAAGTATACTCTCCTCCATTATCAGTTCTCAGCACCATAATTTTTTGATCACTTTGAGTTTCAACCATACACTTGAAGTTTCTAAACATTGAAAATGCTTCTGACTTGGTTTTCAGAAAATAAACCCAAGTCATTCTACTGAAGTCATCAATGAAAAATATAAAATACACATTATTGCTCAAAGAAGCTGTGCTCATTGGTCCACAGATGTCTGAATGGACTAACTTCAGCTTGTGAGTAGCTCTTTTGGATATACTTTGAGGAAATGATTGTCGGTGTTGCTTCCCAAGTTCACAGTTTCCACAGGTTTGGGTACTGACATGAATTTCAGGCATATCTTCTACCATACTAGCATCATACAACAACTTTAATGATTTTAAATTGTATTGACCAAATCTTTTGTGCCAAACAATACTTTCATCAATCTTGGCACTGAACACATGCCCTTCAACTGCACTGAGCTTCAAATAGAAGCTATTTCCATCCATTTTGATTTTTGTTATCTCTGAATCATGTGTATCAGTGATAAAGCAAAATCTCTCTTTAAAAGAGATTTCATAACCATTTCTTAGCATATGTGCAACACTAAGGAGATTTTGGTCTAGTTCTGGAATGTATAGAACATTGGTGATAGTTTTAGTACCTTTATTTGTCATGACCGCAATAGTGCCTTTTCCCTTAGCCTGCACAAGATCTCTATTTCCCAACTTGATCTTTGGTTGAACTGGTATGTCAATAGAAGAAAAAATTGACAGAAACTTAGTCATGTGACTAGTGCAACCACTGTCTATAAGCCATGTATTCAGTTCAGAGGTGTTGCAAGTTTGAGATGCCATAAACAGATGATCCTCATCATCTTTTCCTTTTTAAGAAACATTTGCTTGTTGTTGTATTTGCTGCTGAGATTGTTTCTTCTTGATTCTATAATATTTTTCATTATGGCCAAGATTATTATAGAACGTACACTGGAGAGAGGGTTTACCCTTAAACCAACAATCTTTCTCAGCATGGTTAGTTCTTCTGCAATAAGAGCAAGGTGAGAAAATTTGTCTTCTTGAAGATATACTTGTTTTTCCCTTAGAAAACTTGACAGGTTTCTTTTTTGGCAGGTTACCAGTACTCCTTCCTTTGTTGTTTGCTTGAAAAGCACCTTCAACAGCCTCATCATCTCTCATTTATACCCTTTGCTCCTGTACATGAAGTTTGCTAATTCACTCTACAATAGTTAGGTTTTACAAATTGCAAGATTCTTCTATTGCAGAGATCTTGGCTTCAAACTTTTATGGTACAAACATCATAAGTTTTTCTACCACTTTATGATCTTCAAATGTTTTTCCAAGAAGTCTCATTTGATTTACAACATCCATTAATCTGCCAGAATAATCTTTGACATATTCATTGTCTTTCATCTTCATCAACTCAAATTCTCTTTTTAATGCAAGAAGCCTAACTATTTTGACTCTGTTGCTACCTTCAAATTCAACTTGAAGCTTGTCCCATACTTGTTGTGGTGTTTCCAGGTTCATTATTTTGGTGAAAATATGATCTGTAAGTCCAGAATGTAGGCAAGTGATGTCTTTGTCCTTCTTGAGTTTTTCTTCTTCATGCGATTTCATTTGAGCAATTGTGGGGTTTGCTGTTAATGGTGGTGGATCAGAATCAGACACTACAACATTCCACAAGACTTGAAATCTAAGATAAAACCTTATCTTGACAACCCAAAAATATGATAGTGTTCACCATTGAACACTGGAATTGCAGATGCAGTATTACTTGAAGTAGACATAGAATCAGTAGAAAAATAAATCACTAGTGTTTACGCTCACCCTCTCTGTGTTTAGCACTCAACCTTACTGTGTTTAGCACTAAAAAAACTTGCCCCACAACCCGTAGGATAATAGCTCTGATACCGCGGTTGAAGTTTTGTTAAATTCTTTCATAAATAAAGAATACCTATTTAAAGGTTTAGAACTCAACTGAAAATACTAAAAAATAGCAACAACAATCATAGTTTGTTGGCACTACTACTACTTAACAGAAAATAAAAAAATCTAGCAGCAAAATTTGTTTTAAAACAGTAATACAAAAGACCAAATCACAGTAGCATTTATTCCAGTCTTCAGATTCTGGCAAATGCTCATAAATTCTAACAAATCTAACGTGCAAGTATTGGAGAAGGTGGACTGGGGTGGGGGGGGGGGGGGGGGGGGGGATAGAATGAGTTTTTTAACTCATTTTTTTTTTTTTAATTTGCATGGCTGTAATGCATCATTGATATATTCATCCGCTGTAAGGTATAGATAATCACTTACTTTCAAAGTCTTTGTCTAAACGTTCTCAACCACTCCACACACTGCGAAGTACAACGATAAAGCTTCTTTTGCTGATGCAAAATGTACCTGATATATTTATAGTAGAGCCATGGCATGATTATGAGACATCCTGGAGTCTATGGGGAGACTTTTAGCAAACAATATTCAGAGATAAGGCCAGAGTATCAATATATGGTTCAGATGGGTAACATTTCTAAATTTATTTTGCAGCAAATGCTCTGGCCAGTGGTTTTTTCAGTCAAGAAAAACTCATTCTATCAGGTAATAAGGCTTTGTGAAACTACCGTCTTCTTCCATAATCTATAGCTGAGAATTGCTTCTTCTTTTCCAGATCTTATACATATCAGAAAAGCAGCTGTCAAGCTGAAATCACTGACTCTGACTCCCAAAATTCTGACCAAAAATATGTATAGGAAATGAAGAAAGGTTTGAAACTTCCTGTAGATTCAGCAACTAAAAGTAATTGTGACTTGCTAATACGAGCCAAAAAACAACATTCTGAAGATGAAACAATACTACCATTTAAAATACTCATGCCTCGTCAGTAAACAATTCAACACAGAAGATAAAAAGCAAATGAAACATTTGAATTGACTTTAAATTTGTCACTAACACAGTTCTTGATTCAGTATCTTCCTCTGCATGAATTTCTTCATCTGCAAATGCAAATGGTTATAAAATTTAATGAATGAAGATATCCACTGAGAGCAATAGAAAATTCAACCGTTATTGTCAACTTGTTAAGCAAGATCAAAAAGGAGGAAGATATTATGGAAGGAAAATCTTGGAGATCCATATAACTTGTCAAAACAACAAGTTGTAATCCTAAACCATTTGAAGCATCGAAACCGCAAAAACTACACTTAACATTATTATGCAACTCTTTATTTAAGCTGATTCTATTCAATTAATATCAGACCGCATCATTCAAGAAGATACAAGTTGCATCACCAACATCGAATTAATTTGAATGGCAATCATATATGATGTATTTATTTCCAATCTGTGAAATGTGTTTCTTCATTTTTTACTCAAATTAGATCCCAGATCGATTGCTACTTAGGAATAGTGCATCAAACAAAATTGTTCAGATTCTCCTCTTTAAAATTCATCAGCTTATACCCTCCATTCTTTCTTCCTTTCTGACCAAGACAAGTATCTATGCTATTTCCATAGCCGTGCAGTATGGGGGGTGTGCGTGTAGGGGAGGGGGAGGGGGAGGGGGTGGTGTGTTGTTAGCTATGTATACATCTCGTTCAGTTGTGGAATAACCTACCAGAAAGAGACAGCAAATTGGACTTTCCATCTCAACCTGCTTTGACAATTCCATTACGTTTTTATGTAATTTCTGTTTCACTTCCCGCAGCACCAAAGGCCTTATGCTTCAACACACTGATCAAATGTTTCCTATTGTAAAATTAACAACATATTTTAGAGGAGTGAGATAAAAAGCAAATCAGCTCTTTAATAAGATCAATCGTCAGTACTGTCCAAAATAGAAAAGTAAAATCCTCTTTTAGTTGCTGTTTCCCATAGCCTGCGGAGCTAGACCTACCTTAATACTCTTGCAGCATTTATCACTAATTAACAATGGTTTAGAATGCAGCACATACCAAAACCAAATATGGAGTAGCTTTAGAATCTTCTTTGAACAAGCTCAACCATCGAGTCCGTACAAATTTCGCCAAAGTGTCTGTTTCGTCTATTATTATTTCCTGCTCTCAGGCTGGATGTTACCAATGCTAGCTAGGGACTCCTTCAGTCATACCCCTTTAAGTTCATTGTTTAAAACGGGAAGCACTCTTTTGCGCTGGTTAAGCTCTTCCTGCTTCTGATAGACTGTATCCAAACTACCACAAACCTCAAACGGTTTTGCTTCCCAAAGATACACCATCGCATGGCTTTCCCAACCTATCGCTGACACTAATGCGACGCTTTTCCCTCTGGTGGAACTCCACATCAACAGATATTGGCAAAAGACATTTTCCTGAAAGTTTAGTTGAAAATTGTCTACACATGCATGAACATGGAAGTTGAAAAAATGATCTTACTTTTAATTAAATCTGTGAAAGATTATTATTATTATTTTTAATTTTATATAAATAAATCAAACCTCATTATCAAAGCAACTGATTTACACAGAATAGGAAACAGAAGCAGCATTAAAGATGAGATATCTATGCATTTTGCATGACCTCGATGAAAGAAAATATCAGCTAGTGATTGCATTAGAATTGGCTGCATTTATGGAGGGCTGTCGATTTCTAAAAGCTGGTTCTATTCGCTGATCAGATAGCGTGGTACAACTGCCAAGGACAATCTGCTGGCAAGAAGCTAGAATAGGCAAATAAAAACTTGTGGCTCTGCCTGCCAACCTTCTATCCATACACACACAATTTCTTTCATCTGTTGTTAATTAAGGATAAAAGATGAAAGAAATTGGAGGTAGTGGTGGTGAGATGGTGGGATCAGAAGGGGACCAAGTAGAAAACAAGAGCAGACACCACACCCACCAATCACATTCATTCATCCAACGGGATGTATATAATTATAATATGATCTTCTTTTCTGTTCGGATCATTCAGTCCTTTTTATCTAACTAACGGCTCCTTTTTCTTTCATTCACAGACAGATCTGCCCGCTTCGCTTCTCCCTCAAAAATTTGAAATGCTTTTCTCTCTCTCTCTCTCTCTCTCTCTCTCTGCCTCTCTGTTATTAATTACTATTATAATAAATCCCAAAAGCATGTGATTTTGAAAATGTTGATGTTTGTTTCTCGGACAACGTCACTCTCTCTTTTCTATCTATCTATCTATGATCTATCTACTTCAAGTTTCTTACGGTACAAGAGAGAGAGAGAGAGAGAGAGAGAAAACCATTCACTTCCAATCCTTTTAG
>Ga0307510_10005155_pt1 | contig 15527 bp, 14 predicted proteins | sample 12_EM_MG_FD_207224 | JGI IMG/M metagenome (GOLD analysis project Ga0307510, IMG submission 207224) | Populus trichocarpa ectomycorrhiza microbial communities from riparian zone in the Pacific Northwest, United States - 12_EM | ecosystem: Host-associated > Plants > Roots > Unclassified | place...
AAAGGACTTTACTGAGGGTGAAAACAAGAGAGAGATTCAAGGCCAAAATGAGAGTTGCCTTAAGAGCAGTTTCGTAGGGTTTGGTTTTCTGTGTAGAAAGAAATTGTTGAGTGGAGAGTTAACAAGAGAAGCGGAACGAAACAGAGTGCAAAGAAGAGGAGTGGGCCCCATAGCCGATGGCAACCAACTCAACCGCATGACTAAGATTCGGCGAACAACCCTTGATATCCAACTGTGTCGGGGGTGTTTGGAGTTTGGGATCTGTTGGAATGGTATTGGGGAGTGATGCAGAAGTGGGGTGGGGTAATGGGTAATGACCGAATGAGGGGAGGTTACTGTACTCTGTTGTACTGTATTGTATAATTTCCGTTGCTTGTTGATCTGCATACTGACGTTTTTGGGATGAAGGTTTATGATAGCGATCGCCTCTCAGGCCTGTACGACTTATGAGAGTATTATATGTGTTAGATCGCTTGAATATTGTCTCTGGATGAGGGACCCATCTCGTACCCCACTGTAGCTGATCCTAAATACATTGCTTGACATCTCCATCGGGGGCGGAACTATCACCCAGACTACTTATTCCACATAGAATGCTTCCTGGAAGAATACCTACAGCAGTTAAAGCCCAGGACTAACTTACCACGACCGCCCCTTCACCCAACCATCCACCCTAATACCATCTACCCCCTATCCTACCTCCCCCCTTCCCCCAAATCTTAGACACCTCCCGTGACAGGGATAGTATCAACACGATAACCCATCTCCCCAACCTCCTCTTCAAGTCTTCTCAAAACCCTAATACATCTCCCCAGAGCCTCCTCAATCTTCTCCAATTCCGGCCGCATTTTTAGTAACTTTCCAGACAGCCTATCCAGTACCCCGAGCATACTCTGCACAGCGTCAATCTTTTCCAGGACCTCCGGGACTTGTGGGTGCTTCGAGAGGGTATGCAGGATGGAGCGGGAGACGGATCTGCCGGCGGTTATTGACTGGCGGAGGGCGGTGGCGGGGGGGGCGTGTTGCATTCTGTTATTCGAGTGATTATCGTGCGCTCGGCTTTGGTGTTGTGAAAGGAGTGTTGTGGATATGTTTGGCTGAGGGGTTTAAGTTAGTGTTGGGGGGAGGGGGGTATCTGCGTTTATGCCATGGAGTATGTAACAGGGGAAGCTTATAGTGGGGAGACTGTCAAACGGGGGAGGTGGATGCGCTTCTTGTAAATAGGGTGCTTTCAAATTGCAACTTCACACTACCACCAGTGGGGCCTATGAAAAGCGTTGACCTAAATACTCATCCAAGGGTTAACATTTTCTGAACTTTCTCTTCTCAAGTGATAAATTATCAATTCTCACTCACGGGGGCGCATGCGTAGACAAGAATCTAAAAAACCCAAGAGCCCCGTTTGGCTACATCAGTTTCCGTTTCGTTCTCCCATACAAATGACCTTTTTCCTTCCGTTTCAAAACTAAGAGGTCATTTTCACAGCAGAAACGGTCGCTCAACTGAACGGTTCCTTTTTTGCCAAACAGGCTCTAATATTATACGATAGCTGCTAAGGATGTCGAGATCCCAAACCTACCCTCTCTTGGGGTAGAATATGACCGAGTCCTTGGAGGGCTGGATGATAGCGAACCTTGACCTCCTTCCTAGTGGGGGCTCCCGGAGCAGATCTGCGAGGTACCATGCTGCCAACAACACCACTCCACTAACTCAAATCTGCTTCTGAGGTGCCATGAGTGAGTGCGCGCTTGTTTTTTCAAGGGGGTGGGCAATAAAAATGCTCCCGCTTGAAAAGAATGCGGGATAGGGTGGTTATTTGTAACTAGTTTCCATTGTGCGGATTTCAAGTCGGTAGATGGTGTAAGATGCTCTTGGCTTACGGCTTGGATCTGCTTGCTTGAGGGAGCAGCGCTGTGCTCGGGGAGACTGGCCGGCGATAAGGTTAACAGAGGCTGCGGGCATCTTGAGAATTCAACTTTGAGAGGGTCCTAGCCCGTTCACTACCCCCCCCCCCCCCTCGGGCCCCTCCACCATTTCTTTCTTGAATTTGCACATTGGGCCTTAAGTTTCGGAACTTTGTGGGGGCGGGGCAGGCGGAGGCCTAGTCGGCGGCTACTCAGTCTGGGCTTCAATATCTAGGATATCCGGAGTGAAGAACAGATGGGTGTGTAGGGGTGTTAGGGTGCCTGCATCATTAGGACTGGCCACGTACTTTCTCCGTAAAAGAGCTATGATGGGCAAAATGCCCTCTCCTTCAGCATAAGAGAAATGGTGTACTATTGACGGCGGGTTCCTACTTTTGAACTTCGGATCAGGGATAGACGTGGGGTCAGGATTAAATTGGCGTTTTCAATAAAGATTACGAAATTTCTAGAGTACTCCTACTCGTATATGAGGTACGTCAACTCTCTAAATTCGCAAATGTCGGAGGTCACACCAAGGAGGCCGGAGTCGAAGCGGGAAGTAATAGGACTGATCGATGAAAGAAAGAGAGAGTTGCTGTCTTTCATGCTGGTCTATAGACGAGCTTGAGACCACCGAACTTACAGCAATGTGTAGTATGAATATACATCAATATGACCACTGCCATTTCATAGGCCCTCATGTCCAAAGTGGCCTGGCAATTGGCTGAACATATCCTTACGTGTCATCACATGGAGGTAATATTTCCGACACCAAACAAGTGATCAAGCGGAGTGATAACATGTGACTCCCCGACCGGCAAAAACAACTCTTCATTCACTCCCAACAGTTCAACATCCACCCCTCTTCTAAAAGACTACTGCCCCTTTCTCTTCAACTCCTCTCTGAATGCCTGATCTTCGGCATCCAAAAACCCTTCAATAACCTCCTGCGCGTCAAATAGAGCGTCAAAACACTTCTCCACGACAACATCCCCAGCCTCGAATTCAACATGACGGTGCTCTATATTCTCCGCCAGCCGGCGGAGCATATCCGTCACCTGCTTGACTCCGCCTTCCACCGCGAAGGAATTAGGCATCTTGTAACATATTATCAGCGCGAGGCTGAGCTCTCTCGCTAGTGTCAGGGCTCTTGTGACTTTCTCGCTGAGGGGATTTGGGGATTGGGAGGTGATTGCGGAGGACATACTGTTATGACAATAGATTGCTAGGGGCTGTGGTTGCTGTGGTTTCTTTGTTTCTGTACGTGGGCTGGGATAGGACATGGGGGCGGGGGGTATTTATTAGTGTCTACTGTGTTTCCCTTTTTTTCAAGTCCCAAGGTGACTTGTGTCTCGGTCTCTTTGAACTTGATTTCAAGATTGGCGGAGGTTTGATGGAGGGTGTTGAAACGCTTTGACGGTGACCTGTGGGGGTTTTTTTTCCTTCAAGTTTCTTGTCTGGATTAGTCCACAATGCTTTCCAGTGTAAGTTAGAGGAATTCTCGAGAGGTAGAATTGCTTCCGTTCCGAACAGACAGGAAGCATATTGCAAATTTCCCGAGTGCCTGGGTATAATATCCGCCCGAGCCCCTGCTGGGATCAGTTTCTCAACTCTCGTGTTTGAAAGTTATAATGAAAGTAAAGGCATGCCTCAGAGAAAGATCTGTTGCCCAGCTTAGAGTCGCATGCCCACCGCCAATGACAGCCGAACTTCTCGAGCCTCGGTTCCTTGATTGCTGCAAAAACTGTGGAAACTCAATAAGCCCGGATCAGGATATGTTAAATCTGGGCTAGTGAGGGAGCAGGATTCAGCCTCAGCGGGCGCTTCCAACTGGTCGGTATAAACTGGCAAGCACTCGCCAATGGCAACCTATTCTTTATGCCCAAATCTCAAGTTATACGATATCTTACTGGACGGGAATTAAGATATTCTGGTCTGGATTGAGCGAGTTTCCGCGGTTTTTGCGGTATAGCGGAAAGTTAGTATTGCCGGTTAACGAGGCTCGCACGCAGGGCAAGCGTGCGTAGCCGTCAAGTAAGTACGCTGTTTCCCTCGGAAAATTTAGATCCAGACATGCAACTCCAAACCTCGACCCGGATGGCTCTCGAGTGACGTGCGGTGATATGAAGCTCATCCAACCCATTTTCCTGCAGGCACCCATTTTCAGCGTCATATGGTTTGTCCTTAAGTTGTTGTGATACGGTAGCCCACAATTCGCCCCGAAGCTTTGACACCAACATCTTAACGGACAGGTGTGATGTGATGCGGGAGAGACTGTAGTTGCCACGATCACCAACCATCTTCGAGCCCCCACTCGCTTGGCAGGGATCGCCCACACGGTGTGGTGGCCGTTGGGTTTCAGATGGCCACGTTTTCATTGGTTATTGTAACACAACAGATTTCTTTGCTTTAGCTTTGAAAAGCCATTAAACTTAACTCTTGTAAATTTGCGTTGGGGGGTATGTCAGTTTGGGGGGGTAACATATGTCCGGAAACGCAGATACGCAGGGGAAGTACACTCGAGTACTTCAGTACTCAGTACCGTAGTCTCGAATTCTCAGAATGACGTCGAATGTTAATTCTAGCTCCTATACACACTGTGTATGTCTCTTCCCGACATACCTCCCGACGCGAGTTTACTCGTACAGTACTCGAGTGGCTTACTTAAGAACCGATGGGGTGGCGGCGCCCCACGCAGGAGTGAAAGTTCGAAGTTGGGAGTTGGAGCTCTTAGCCAATATTTGAGAGGGAAGATAACCTTTTTGTAGTAAGAAGTTTGTGTTATTGGGTATTCCTTGTTTTCCCCCCAGCGTTGTATGCGGCATGGTTGCTAAGGCTTCGGATTTCTAAATTCTAACTTTGGTTTATGCACCGGGGCGCCGTCGCTCTAATGGTGTAACGAAGCGGGGGTTCGATTAAAAATGATCGAAGGACTAGGAACACGCTTTTTCGAGCCGGGAGTTATAAGATAGAACCCCTTCTAACAAAGGTGGTAAACAGGGTAAACAGTGACATTTGAAGGCGGGTGGGAGCAGAGGAATAAATAAAGTGATAGGAAAAGGAAGTAAATGTAGCAGAAGAAACAAAAAAACTAGCCCCAGTACCCCTCTTTCCCTGCATCTGAGAAATAAATACTCAGACATATAGGTTGAAGGTGGAAATTCCCATAAAAGTTCCTACTATTTTGGCTTACTAAGGACATTAAAGAACCCCCCTCTCTTCGATCCCCATTTTTAGAACACCCGATTCAACACCCCTCTAACCCCCGGGTTTGATTACCCAAGGCCTTCTTTACAACTCTGGTTACTACGGTGGTTTTCTGTATGAAATGGAGAAGACCATTTCAATACCATGCATTCTTGTGCATACTAGGGGTAGGGGTGAAGAATTGGGACAAGCAGGGGTAACAAAGGCCTGTACGTATGTACTCGTATATACGCCTTTGGGGGAGTATCAAAGAACCAAAAAAGCAAGATAACTACAGTACTACTTAGAGTAATTCCACTATCCCCCTGCTTGTCCCAATATTTCCCCCCTCACCCGAATACCGTGCTCGAGTACAGGAATAGCAATAATAATCAAAACTATATCGAAACAAAACTTCAACCCCCTGCCTCCCACTACGTCTTCCTCCGCCATCCCCCTTCACCCATTGGCTTCGAGTACATGGATAATAATAATAATAGTAATGATAATGATAGGTGACTGGCCCGGAATACTAAAGCACCCGCGAGAGGTTAGTGACGAAATAGGATTCTCTGGGGCTTTCTAATTGCTGGGATGAACCCTCACGGTAGCAATTGGTATTGCAGCATGGGTGTGGGATATTATTCCCTTGCATGCCTTGTATTTTAAAAGAAAGGAAGTCTCACGGGTGAAGTTGGATAGGGGGCGGTGTGGTGATAGGAGGATTGTGGATAAAGAGGTAATCAGTGCTCCCAAGCTTCTAGTCCGCCCGTCTTCGTGTCCGAACGGGACGGACGAGTATCATGGCCTCAGTCCCGATGGCTGCCCGAGACGGACTAGCGGAGACTATAGGTGTCTCAAGTGGGGCAATTTTCCGGGTAACTCGGGATGAGGGGCGGGCCCTGCAGGTAATTGACGTGCCCTGCAGGTAATCGGCGGGCCCTATAGATAATTAGCGAGGACTGCAGATGGCGGATGAGGACTGCAGGCACCGCTCAGGAGTTACCGATCCGTAGAGGAATATAGGAACTTACAGTCATCCTCTTGGACGGTAGTCTTTCCTAAAGGACGGACGCTCTTGCCCTGCAGTATGAGACACACGCCCAGGATGCCCAGGGGTGGAGCCCTGGCGGTGCCTACAGGGCTGACGAGACGCTTGGGAACACTGGAGGCAATCAAGTAGAGATGGATATCATGATTGATTGTGATAAGTTGATGGAAAGGAAAGGCTTAGGAAGGTTGTGTGCAGGAGGAAAGGTGTGTGTGCAGGAGGAAAAGTGTGAAGCGAGGGAAGATGAGAAGGAAGGAGGAACAGGAGGGTGAAATTTTTTTCATGGCTTGCGCGTTCTTCAACTGGTGCGTACGTGTGTTGTTAGATGGATCTGCTCAGGTTTGTTACGGGGGGGGGATAGTTCAGGAGATATGCGGGCGGAAAGGATACGGGAGAATGTTCTATAAAAGTCTTTATCCGTAATGTTCTTTTATTTGTTGTCACGGGAGTGTATGGAGGAATAGGGACATGTGGCAAACGCGGAGCTAGGTGTGGTGATCCTTAGGAGGATCTGTAAGTCGTGCTATGTTTTATTTATACACCTGTCTCTACCAATAGTTTTGATGTTAGTGAGAGAGTAGAGAAGAGCAGAGTTGAGAGCGAGAGCGAATGAACGAAGGATTACAGGCGGAAAACTTATGTTCCATATCCTTCCTCCAAAGTGCCAAGTTCCGTGCGACCCTCATTTCCCTACATTGACATGTATACCACAGCGGCCTCAGAGCGCGGCCATTTGAGTCAGAAGGAAGGGTTCATCCGTATGGCTAGGTATCAATAAGATGGGCCCTCTAACCCTCCTGCTTTGAACCTGCCTTTGACAATACGGTACTGTACTGTACTAGGGGTTGGAAAAAAGTCTGTCGAACATCCACCACGTCAGTTACAACCACAGCGATTGAAATTTCAACTCGTCACATTTGGCTTCTGACCAATCGAGATCCTTGGACCCCTCTTCACGACGGCTTCAAGTCTTTAACTTCAAGGGATTTTCCTTTGACTTTATTGGGTTTTTAAGAGATAAGTTTATCTCTTTTATCTACTTTTATTTTACCTTTATCTATCCATCACTGTCCGGTATCGATTAAGATGGCTAAGCGAGGTGTTACGACGTTTTCGGCTACTCAGGTAGCTAAGCAAGGGTTGGCTGTTTCGACAGCAGTGTTAAAGATGGCGGACCTGGAGAAGGAGGTATCGCGGTTGAGGCACCATGTTTCTGTTCTTTCGAGAAGGAATCATGGTCTTCAGAAAGAGTTGGACGGGCTACGGGTTGTGGGTGAGGGGGTGGCTTCGAATAAGGAGCCTGAGCCGCAGGTGGTGGCTGAGCCCCCCGAGCCGGTTGTGGATATGGAGGTGGCGCCTAGTGTGGCGTCGGATGATGTGGCGAGTGTGGCGAGTGTGGCGTTGCCTGAGGCGAAGCCGGCGGAGGCTGAGTCGAGGGTGGAATTGGAGATGGGTGCCCCGGAGGTGGCGATGGTGAGGCTGCCGAAGGGTAAGAAGAGGAGGTTGACCGTGGGGGGTGATGGGGGTGAGAGTGGGGATGAAACCGAAGTGATGACGGTGATTCCGGTAGAGGCAGAAAGGGGGGTGATTGTGGCGCCGTTGGGACCGAGGGGGATGGTTCCGATTGGTCCGAGGGAGGTGTCCTGCCCCTTGGGGCCTAGGTTGGCGGATGGGCCTAGGGTCAGGGGGTGGAATGTGGTAAGGCGGGAGTACCGGTTTGTGGACCGGAGTTTAATTGGTGTGCGCAATGGGATGGTAGGGGATTCCTATCATACCAGAGGGGGTGGTGCCCGTGCGCAGGTTAGGGGAAATTTTAGGGGCAATTGTGTGCCGGGGGTGAGGAGGGGACAGTGGCCATTCCGTTGATTGTTGACCGGGGTCAGGAGGGGCTTATGATTCGCGGCGGGCGGAGACCGTGGGCGCTAAAGACTCACATGATTAGGCTCGGGGCTTGCGTGTAGGTTGAGGGTTTGGCAGTAGTGGTGGGGGTTGATTGTGTTGAGTTTGATTAAGTTTTTGATTTTTTTGATGTGGTTGTTGGTGTTGGGATTTTTTGTGGTAAAGGGCGAGCAGAAGGTACAGGTCCACCTCACCCGTTAGGCGTGCTGATAGGGCATTTGATTGCGGGAAAAGATGGGTTAGGGTCGACGGCCGGGTGTGCGGGTTAATGTATGTTTCCTGCTGTTGCACCGCTCGGGAGGATGGGTTGGAGTTTGATTTTGGGAGGTGATGGTTGTGTGTTGTTAGGCGGATTTGGTTTTTTTGGATAGTGGCAACGCTTTAGAGTAGCATATAAGCCGCGAAATGGAAAAAGTGTTTAAAAAAAAAAAAAAAAAAAAAAAGTATGTCGAACCCGGACTTCATAGGCCGACTTTGTATGCGTATGAACCGTTGCCAGACAACACAATTGGTGGGTTCCCTCGCAATTTGGTGAAGGAAAAAAGTCTGTCGAACTCTTGGCATCGGGCTCGAGCAAACGCAGTTCGCTGAGAGGCCCAGAAGGTCTGGAGCCAATGAGGGGGGTTCGACAGACTTACCCACAACCCCCGGTACAGGATTGGGAGTACAGGACCGGCAAAGATCTCTTAAGCCCGGAAAGGGTAGCAAGAGTTGGGAAGAGGCTCAAGCCTGTCATATTGGAATTGTTGTAGCGGGAGGCCTTGTGCGAGTAAAGTTGATTGAGGATTGGTTGTAATTCAGCCGCGCAAGCATCACCGAACTTGCGTTCCCTTGGCTTAATGGATAGTTACCATACGGGAATGAGTGCCCGGGGTATGCATTCCGCCAAAATTCGGTGTGTAGGCTTAGGAAATGTTTTTATTGGGCACTTTGTAACTCCCCCTCCTATGGAGAAAACGAAACTAAGGGTCGCTGTGCTTCCGATGAATTTTACCAGTATTATTGGCCCCAATGTGTTCTCGGAGACCGGGTTTCACTGGATCCCGAAAGTCAAAGTATCTTATCGGGCGAGGCCGCTCTCCTGCGCTAAGACTAACCGCGGAAGCTGGTGGGTGTGGTGGCAAATTTTGGCGGAACCCACACTCAACCGCCTGACGCTCGTAAAACGGACTGCTGTTGCACGCCACTAAAATTGTGAGGGTCTGGCCAATCGTTGGTCTGTAAGCGATCGCAGCCCGTTTCATGATCAGGCAATTACTGTGCAGGCGGTGTTTCTTAAACAGTGAACGCCGAATAGGTATTGCTAGGATAAAATATGATACTAGCGCGGCAGAATTGAAGCCGGACGCCGTTCTATGGTAGTGATCGCTTGGCCAATAGTGAGCTCATTCAGGGTAACACAATTAATAATCACATACGATGCGAGAGGGAATTTTTTTTTTACACAGCTGGTTTCGGTACATGGCCTGGCCAATATCCAATGCCCATATAACATGGTATCCTGCCCTTCTGCCCTTAGAATCATTGATTTCATTATGAGGAATTACACTTGAAAGGTTTTCATGATATATTTAACCTCTTCGGCAAATCACCGCTTGAGGGAGAGTTTCCCAAATCTTCATCAGTGCCAGTTTGGCCCATCTGCTACGACCCATTGTCTATGATATAGAGGATCACATCACTTGGCTTGGTGATTCGGAGACGTAAATTTATTGCCCCGGCGATCACTACTATATGAGGGTGTCCGGTTTCGATTCGGCCGCGCCAATTGTCTATTCAGGGTACTGCAGCAGCCAGCGCTTGCGACTACTGTCCCTCGGCACGTTTTCAAGCACTTGAACTAAACGCGTTGCTGACCAGTGCAGTGCAAAGGATAATACTGATAGATTAAGTAACCCAAAAATCCCGCAGTGTAGTAATGGTTTTCTCTTCAAAATTATTGGTCAGGTGATAGTCAAGATTTATAGACCTTCATATTTATCGTTGGGGGTTTGTATCAAATTCTCCTCCAATGCGTCTATCGTAGTAAAATATTTCCATTCTTTGAGAGAGGTGAGGGGCAGCGTTTCTTAGCACAAGAGGAGATTTCATGCGCCATTCTCCCTCCAAGGTCATTGGTGTATTTCCGGGATGAATGGTGGGTAGTGCAATCGGACCCCGCGGCTAGAATTTTCTCCTGTAGGTTGGCTGAGGTGAGGATGCGGAGTTCTGGTTTTCTGTGTGACAACTACGCCCTTGTTAATACACGATACTGGTGTAGCTCTCCTGCTGGAGCGGCATTGATGCTATGAACCGCACAATAGATCCGCCACCCGGCACATGCGCTAGGGGTATAGGAGACGATGATTCGCAAAATATCTGGCACAAAATCCGTGGCTGTCACAAGCTTATTGCTCGGATTTTCGGATGCCTCTTGCCTGGGACAAGGCCTTCTCGTCGGTCATTAAGTTGATTAATATATGCTAGCTGGGTTGCATTTAATTTTCGATCGAGGGGGGTTTGAGGGAGGAAAAGGGGATTTATGACCAAGCTATTTGTTTTCGATGGGGGGGTTGCACTTCGCATAGCAAGAAAGTGATCCTTGCGCTCCATAGTCACTGAGTTAACAAAGAACGCAAGAATACCGAATTTTATTAGCTTAAAAAAACATTTTTTTTCCACTCCAGTTTTTTTTGGAGCCACACTCTCGGACAGCATATCATGCTTGATAGGGAACAAGGTTCTGTTCCAAGTGAAGCGTGGTCGTCCATTTCTTTTGCATCGGCAAGGATCTCGTCTTTCGTTTGAAGGCTAAAGCGAGTATCCACCTCAACCATTTTTCAAAATCATCGAAGCGATTTTCGACCCTAGTGAATTTTGAATCTCATTGCTTTTATTTCTGTTGGAGATCGCGAGATACTGCCCAACATGCTCTCATGACGGTCGCTTTGTTGTTTGGACTGTTTTTGGGAATGGGCTTTGGCTTCAGGCATATGCTTTGGCCCTCGGGAAAGCATTTCGGCTGCAGGAATGCGCTAGAGTTTTGGGTCGAGGAAAGCTGTAATGGAGGTGAAAGAGTTTGATACCTGGAGGCTATGGGCAGTGGGAATCTTTGTCTTCCCCTTTGTCAGCAGGAGTACTGCACAGTGGAGGCCAGCAGACCATTGCAAGGATTCTGTAAGCAATGGGTACTGTCCAGTACTCGAGTACAGCATTATCGTACTTAGGGTAGGGATGAAACCCGTGGACACTTGGGCACTATGGCTATTGGCAACGAGTTCGGTAACGAAGTATTCGAGCTCAGCCAGTTAGCACCTTAGAACTTGAAAAATGAAATTTACCAAGTGTCTTTAGAGTATTGACGGAATTGCTTCTCTTTTAACATACATACCACTACGTGGGGATATGGCTTACCGTATAAACCTCATCCCCACCCCTCTAAAATCCCGTTCACCGACTCGCCCTCGTTTTCTAGCGCTTGATAAGAATGTGCGCAAAATCCGTGAGGTATCGCAGGCAATCAGCGTTCAAACTTTTAGCGGAAAACGAAAAAAAGGAGGAAAAGGGGGAACTCTGGAATCGTATAAACATCAAATTAAACCATAAATCATTTTTGTGTTACATTGCCCCCATTCCCACGAGAGGGAAACACCGGCAACCTTTTTCTCGGGTCGCTGCGGTAGGGTAACTTGGCTGCAAGCGAAGGCTATTTTGGGAGACAGGGATTCCCGGGGACCCCAAATACTGGAAGCTGCTGTATCTCTTCTCCTCATATCACCAGTCTTTCTTTTGCCCAATATTGACCCATTGATCGATCCTCAACCTCCGCTTCTGGTATTCGCCACTTACCTTTGGCTGAGGTTGCTGGGTAGAGTATTAATATACTGGTAATTCTTACCGGTGTATAGATACTGGATACCGTTGCCACTTGAATACCGTACTCAGTCACCTTTGGATGTTCGTCTCGTCCCTATTGCCGCCGCACGATAGATTCAGTTAGGACTGTATTTCTAGCTACTAATTCCTTAGTTGAAGCGCGACAGCCGAATCACTAGTCCTAGCGATCCATCTCCACGAAAATTCAATTCTGTTCATCAATACTGCCCCTTCATTGACCCCCGCCATAATCTCTACACTTCCAACTCGCCATACCCCTCCGGCACCTCCATCACCCATTACTCCCATCAACCATCACGGGGCACCAGTGTACATACCCTCTATCTCTACACTATCCTTTTCCGACCTTTCTTAGGATCTTGTGAAAAGTTACCTTCAACATTGTCGTTCCCCGTTCTGCCAGCTTCGCTTTTCCGCGTTGACTTTGTCGAGGGACATTTTTCGCTCACACGCCCTTCCGCCTCTTTTCTCCCTCCCCGGTGCACGAATCTTAGCGCCTTCGCCTACCCCCCCGATCTTTTAAGCCTGACTAAACTAGTTAGACTTGGGTGACGGGAGAAGCCTGCTCTCCCGAGGCACTTTTTTTTGTTTTTTTGTCCTGCGATGTGCGATGCTGGCGCAAGGTCTTACGAAACGCACTTCTATTGTGCGTTGTGCGGCGGCCCTTTTGCGAAAGTACTTCGCACCGCCGTCCCCCCTGCACCCCCGAATAATGTCGATTACCATCACGAACTCTATGGAGGCCGTTCAACAGATGGAGTGGATACCGACTTGGAGAATGAGTTCAACTTGGACCCGGAGGACAATCGGATCCTTCCCGAGGAGTTTGTGCTCAACAACATGAGCCATGCAGCTAAACGAAGCAGGGCATTGCGTCTTCGTGCAGAAGAGGACGGCTTTAGGAGAGGAATGGTGGGTGAACAGAGGACTACCTGGCACGCTTATGATGGGGGCCTCATTTCGACCCAGCAGATGAAATGGACTAAAAACCTCCGCGCCCTCATATACAAGAGGGCGAATAGACAGCCATTCAATCATCATCGGTACCTGAATGACGGTCAGAATGCTTACCTTACGGGCAGGGGCTTGATTCGGCAGTCACAGAATTGGGCTGATGCATTTGCTTCGATCGAGGAGGATGAGGGACACGACGAGAGTGACGGTTCCGACGTACACACTGAGTTCCCCGTGTTTTCCGATGAGGAGATTCAACATGGCATCTACGGATTTCATGTCTATCAGGAGCTTGGCAGATTAGACTCCCATTACATCATCTCATCGATACCATTTCATGACGAATGTTGGACTATGCTGGACCTCGCGATCGAAGAGGCCGGCAAGGAAAGGGGCATAGACGAGATGAATGAACGAATAGAGATGGATGATTTGTGGGGTTATCTCAGAGGGCTTGTGGGGGTGACCGGTGTGATGGATAGTTCTATTGTACCCCAATCCACATGGGCAGCATTATTAGAAGAGCGGCGGGGCGATGGGATTGTTACTAGGCTGGGAGAAGTAGATTACCGGGAAGGTCAGGGTGCGGGAGAGGGTTGGCAATGGAAACACGAAGAAGGGCTTCATGTCAGTTACTTACCTATTCTGAGCGCCTGGAATGGTAACTGACAGGTTTTATTTAGTGGCTTGTTGCTGACCCATCCAGAATATCCGTGCTTGATTCACCTCTTCTACCGCTGGTTTCAAGCAAGCTGTTTCCGTGTGCACCAAGAGCTGCACTTATAGATCCCTTCCAATTACTTCCTCCGGAAATAATCCTTGAGATTTGCACCATGCTCACCTCCACCGACATATTCAGTCTTAAGACTGCAACGCCCGCAGCATACAATTTGGGTCTTCCTGACTCATTCTATCGGAGGTTTTTACGGGACGAGTTCAAATATCTTCCGACCCTCGTTAAAGAGGTTGGGGACTACGAGGCCTTACGTGAACGTAAGGAACTTGACGCAATTGACTGGCGGGGTAGCTTCGAACGCCTTCGGAGGTTGATGATGGCCCCGAAGGATGGAGAAGGATGGGAGTCCGTGGATATTTGTTTGAAGAATCGGAACAGAATTTGGAAGATCGTGAAGCCTATGGCGGATCATTTTGTTGAGAGCTCGCCTGCATTATTGCTGCACAGATACAACGCACCTGTGCCCTTTGCGGAAAGAACGGGAGTGGTCAGGGGGTATGTGGGAGTTCGTACAGGAAGACAAGGACTAATTGAGAGCGTCTACTTTGGCCCTCGTACGCGAGTCATCGATCCAGATATAAAGGACGAGGCCGGGGACCCGCTGCGAGAGGATTTGGCCCTTAATTTGGATGTGGTTCGAGTTTGGCTTGATGGTGAGGGTGGGCCTCTCTGTGGTCTGGGATTTTTCGTGAGCAGCGAAGATCAGGAGGTGCAAAACTGCGAGAGGTTTGGGAGGCGTGGTAGTATCTATGTGGATGTCGACGTCCGTTTGAAGACTCTGACAGGGTTTGTTTTTTGTTTGCATAACCACATTGTTTGCGGAGTACAGCTGGTTTTTGATAATGACACTTCGTTTTCGCGGAAGATTGGACGCTGGAATGGGGTTGCCCGAAAGATCACTGCTCCCTCCCGATATCGGAATCTTGTCGGTGTGATTGGCTTTGTTAACTCGGGTGGATTTATTGAAACACTTGGCATCTTAGAAGAGACCCCCGAGTTCGAGCGTCAGGATGCCATTGGGCCTCTTCCTACTCCACCTCAGACGGTCGAGATCTCTCACGCGGAGGCATCAGTCTGGAAGAGGCTTCCCCCACCGGATGCTAAATTACTCGAACGCGAAGGGCCTCACATCACGGATTGGCGAATGTGCAAGGGAGAGTGGGAGGTCTGGGCAAATGGATTTCATGAGGAGGGAGCAGAGGAGCCGCGTGGGAATGACAGAACACTGCTGGAAATTGTGGGTTACTATGATGATACCGCACTTAGGGGGTTGGAATTCCTTTATAGAGAGCGTAGTAGCGACAGACAAGTCACGTCTCTCCTCGGGTCAAAGCTAGCGAAAGAACGGGATAGTATTCGTTTTGAGGAGAGAGAATCAGTGGCTGCCGTTGTCATTTGCTATAGTGACGCGTGTGTTCATGGCATTCTGGTAGGTTAACTTCCGACTCATCTAGTATCACATATTGATTCTCTCTAGTTTGTCACAGGAGGCGGGCATACAAGTGAGGTTTTTGGACCACGCTACCTCGGAACTCACAAGGTTTTTGCTCCAACAGCAAATATTGGCGGCCCGTCCCAAACAATTTTTCGCAAAGAAACTACTGGAGATATCATAGGCTTGCACTGTTTATATGACGAAGAGGATCAAAAGTTCCTACAACTGGGACTCATGCTACTCATTGACGATAATGGAATCTACGAACCCCCCCTTCCTCGCTCCATTCCTTTTAGCGACCTTGATTCTAAATTGCAGGTGTGGGACGATGGCCCGCCACCGAAAGAATGGTCGATAGCTTCTCGCCCAGGAGAGATGGGTATTTTCACCCGCGACTTTGCTCCTGCGCAATTTGGTGGCTGGGTAGATGTTCGTTCGCTTCGCAGGGTCACAATATATGGCAGAATGAAAGGGATACGGTTTTCT
>Ga0307510_10005156_pt1 | contig 15526 bp, 25 predicted proteins | sample 12_EM_MG_FD_207224 | JGI IMG/M metagenome (GOLD analysis project Ga0307510, IMG submission 207224) | Populus trichocarpa ectomycorrhiza microbial communities from riparian zone in the Pacific Northwest, United States - 12_EM | ecosystem: Host-associated > Plants > Roots > Unclassified | place...
GTCTCGGGATGACCCATACGTCCTTATTGACCGTTTGGGGTAGGGCTGAGGGTTATCGAATTTGTAACAACCTTGTCATGGATGTAGTGATACTATCGTGACCAGTTCGACTTGGAGCACGGCTTTGTGGCTCTACTAGTAGTCACTGGGTCAGTGGCAGTTGTATTTTCTTTAACCACGTACACTGGCAGGCACCCGTACGCTGGTGAGTCCGCCCTTTAAGGTTGTAGCTGAGCCTTCCCATCCTCTTTTTGGTTGCAACCACGCTCCCAATCCATCAGATTATATCAAAGGACTGTCAAAGGCCGCATACTCGTTATTGTCCTCCGTTGACGCCCCTTCTCTGTTTTGAGCTTGTGTTTACACGCTTGTCTCTCTGACCCCCAACGAACTGTTATTGTCTTCCCCTTGAGGGTGTACCACATATCACAACGCGCCTTGATTTACATATCTTGTCCCGAGTAATTATACAAATCGGTGTCCACTACTGTAGCTAGCTCCGAATGTCTTTGAATGTGGACGGGCGTCTAATTGTTTTGGCACCCGCGGAACTCCACGTCTCCGTCGTTTTCACCTTGTGCCATTTCCCAAGAGTAAGTCAAATAATCAAGCCACATCACCAAAAGGGGTGGATTGATCGGTGCCGGTTTGCATCATACTGGTGAGTATTCCGATTGCGGGACTCAACTAACACAACACGTGTTTCCAACTAAGATAACCAAAATACAAAATAGATAGCACTAGATAACAGGAATATCAAGAACTTGCATAAGAAACAGGTGTGGGCGCGACAGTAGGAAAGGAAACGACGCAGCAAGTGGAATTTAGACAGTCATTATCATTTTGGGTCAGGAATCGCTGACTTACGGCCAAAGACGTAGCCGATGGTTTGGTACCAATGTCCGACTATTCTCCACATTTTAAGGAGCCAAAATTCCTTCTTGCGGACCATCCGAGAGCGTGCCTTCCATGAGCTTATCTTCTTCTGGACCACGGATAAACGGGTAACAACTTCGTCCATGGTGGGACGCTTCGTAGGATCTTCCTGGACCATGTCCGCGATGAGTGCGTTCATAAACTCGAACCCATAGTATTTCTAGCCATCCTTAGTCAGAACATCGTCTTATCGGGACAAACGAAATGGCGGACCTCCATATATTCCTCCCGAACTAGGTTCCCGAGGTAGTAGACATCAGTGGGGAAAGGGTTGTATGACGTCTTGCCCTCCTGAAGTTCGGGCGCTGATTTATCCCCCCCATGTATCGGCACGTCTACCGGAGGCCCGTCTGCTGGATCGTACCGGCGGGAAAGGCCAAAGTCGATGAGAAGATATCGCGAAGGGCACCTGGTTCGTGAATATGCTTTTGCCTTTCGGCGAAAGTCTTTACTTCGCCCCATGGCGACGGGATGGAACGAGTCGGGATACATGTTTGTTGGATCGAGCATGATGTTTTCGTATGTGCAGTCCCTGATGTGATATAAAGTGGGAGAAATGAGGCAACTGGACACGAGGGAAGAAAAGAAACGAACGTACCGATGCGCAACGTGGTTTTCATGCATGAATTGTACGCCCTGGACAAAATATGGCCAAGTCCAAAACATACCGCACAAGACAAAACGGGTCTCACCTCGCATGCTTGTGCAAAAAAACTAAGGAACTCTCCAAATGTTTGGAACCGGGGGTCGTAAAATGGACGTAGCAAGGGATGTACCATTATTGGGGGGTCGTTTGGTAGTCGAATAACGTCGAGGAGAGGCGCACAACGGTTTCGGGGGTTCGAAGAAAGAGGCTCTGTGGAGAATAGCCTGTTCATTTCGAGTTCGTAGGGACCTTCTTCGAAAGGGATCATTTTCAACATCACTTGTCTCCCATCAGAGATCCGCGTTGCATCGATGCATACACGTAGCTGAAACTTCATGAGCGCAGGAACTCTAGCAGAGGGGTATCACATCGTACTAGCAAGCCTTGTCCGTCTTCAAAATTTCCGTGGTATTCGTCTGTACCATCCCATGACGGCTTCCAGCCAGGACGGTATCGGGGACGGAGCATATACCCAGCTTGTTCCAAAGCTTCTTGCCGCTCGATCCACCACTTCTCGTTGAGATCGATACCCCCAGGCTCTATCCTGGGATTGTTGCCAAAGAACTCTATAAGTAACTGGGATGCTCTCGGCATAGAGGGCGTGGACTTGGTGGTGATGGAGGCTAGGAGAAAAAGACAAATGGCACTGTACTGTGCTAGCCTGTGTGTTCTGTTTATTTGAAATCCGCGTCGCGCGTCATTTCTGTGCAACGTACACGGTACACGTACAATGCGCACCGGGCCGCGTTTTGGGCATCCCCGTTTATTGTTGTTATTTTCGCACGGCTCGGAAGAAGATTACACCACTCACCCACGTAACTTAACTGCTTGTCTTCGACGAACCTGGCTGAATTCTAGTTGAACAATGCTCGTTTCATTGCCCGTCACCCCGTTGTCAAGGTCATTCTAAATCCGGTATATGGAAACAAAACCCTAGCGCTCACTCAGGCCACATCTTTATATGTTTTCATGGAACCCCGCCAGTAAGAGAACGCCTTCCGCCTTCCTATCACCCATTGACCCTCTGCTGGTTCAGATCTTTCGCTATATTATTGACCACCAGTAGTCCCTTCCATGTCGACCGACGTCACTCAGGGCCAGGTTGCTCCTCTCACCGTCGACGATGTCTACGTATCAGATGACGCAGCTAGTCAGGTTGTTGCCGACAGCATCAACAAGAGTCTTCTCAGCAGCCAGATACGAGCTGCCGGCAATTACAATAACAAATCCCGCAACATCCTTCAGCAGTGTATACACCTGTTGCCGCTCCGAGAGCAAATACAAATCGAGAGTCGGTTGAACGCGTTAGTGTAAAATCCTCGCATGTCCTGTGACGCTGCGTTACTGAAGTGTAGCGACACAGAATAAGCGCCCTGGAGGACAAGTTGGAAAACAACAATTCTTGGATACGGAAGTTGTTTCTAATCATGGAGTATCAACGTGTCTCGAAAAAGACATATTACATAGTCAAGGTGGGCCCTCACTGTGACCGAGGGATGTCTCCCTGACTCAGTTACAGAGAGCATCCAATCGCCTTATTAATAACCAAATTAAAGATCGAATTAGGGTACCTACACCCCCGCAAGCTCATGACGACCAGCAATCACAATCACCAGGTCGGTACACACTTTCCTTTTTCAAACCATGACTTACTGGCATTCATAGCTCTAGCGCCTCCTACCCCGATTCCCATTGTCGCAGAACCGCTCTCTAGTGTTAGCAACTCGAGTCACCCGTTCAGGTCACGTGGGGGTTTACCATTGGATAGTTCAACTTTTCACAACGTAGAACGGGTGGATCTGACTACACTGCAATCGAGCGAGACAGGAGGTTAGTCGAAGATCACTTTCACGATATCGATGGCACCGATAATATACTTAGATTCGGCCGTCCTCTTGGAATTGCACACAAGGCACCAGCGCACACGAGAATATGTCGCTACACTTCAACCGATCCCTCGGGACGATAATGCGACAGACGGGGAAGGCGAGATACGACTACCCTTGACCTTTCTTGACCTAGCTGAAGTAAGTTCGGTCTACGGTAGTGACTTCTTGGGCCCACCGTCGGATATCATTGTGGACGTTTGATCGATGGGGTATAACTTCTCTTGTATCTGGTACCGTATTCCCTGTAAATTCTCAATAGCCCCGTATCCATCGGACTTCATGCATCATGCTTCGTCACGTACACTCTCGGACTGCTAGGGGACATTGCTTTGTCTTATTCCATAATGATAATTTATTGGTCGTAAAATTTATCTGATGGCTGATAGCAACCATATACACGGGCAGAAAATCAACAGTAGCTCTTCTCGCACGACGCCAATACGAGGACAGCGAAATATAGCATGGGACGTACGGACTTGGACATATCCCAGGTTTGGATTCGGATCCAACAACATGCGGCTGCCAACGTGGAGACTCGTGAAGAAATTGGAACGCAAGCTTTATTCCCAGAGAATATGGAAGTCGCGGTCCAGGTGCATCCATCACAGTTAGTGCAGCGGAATGTGTCAGTTCAACTTTCATAACGGCATCAGGGAGGTCCCATCCGCAACCACCAACCCAACCCTCAATCGCGCTGGATGATCTTGGAGAGTATACCGGTAATCGAGCCGTGGCAGCCAACCCGGCATTGAAACTAAATGGAAGGGGAAAAAAATTAGGATGCGGTGAGCGTGACTGTGTAGTCGCAGAACGTAGGGAACTGGCGGAGGATGGTGTGGCCGGGTGTTGGTGCGCAGCAGTGGCCCAGTCCGGTACCGACGTCCGAGTCCGTCGGCGAAGGAGGGTCGGTGGGCATTTTTCTAGTCGGCCTCATACTATAAGGACGGCACCAGATGAGCTTTTCTATTAACTAGGCCTAACGATAAACGCACGAGGAAAGAAAATCGGCCACTCTTTGAACTGCCCTCATATCAGATCCGGACGTGGAGACGGGGACCAACGCTGGTGATTACGAGCTACTGGCCTACGATCCTGGAATGTGAAGAATGCCCGGGGAGAGGAGGGAGATCAAGGTGTGGGGAGGGCCTCTTCGCATCGAGTTCGGCGGTGTATATACGGTGTCGCGGTGGGCATGTTGGTCGTCCTTGACAGCTACGGGGTTGTGTAATACAAAAGAGGGAGGAGTCGAACGGATGGAAAAGAATAGTCAGGGCTGTCTGGACCGTAACATCATGCTCGGTGAACAGGCGCGCGAGGAGAGGAGGGGGAGGAGGGGGGCAGGGATTTGGGGCATTGGGAGGGCCAAGCGCATGGTATGGACGGCATTGTGCTCAATGGGGGGGCGGATGGGTCCCCTTCGCCCAGTGGCTCCACTCACCGCGATGCCACGTAATTGATTCTCAGGTCCTAGTTTTTTTTTACACCCGCATCCTTTCACCATACCCAATCAAGTGTGCCGCGTGGTTCTTTTCGCTCGTATGCTCAGCCTTTTAATTTCCCGCCTCCCCCATAGGCTAGGGAGAGAACAGCAGGACAAGTATTCATTTTGAGGGCCGGAGCCTGACGGCGAGTCCGGAGGCTGGCTCAGAACTAGGAGATTCAAATTGTGTGCTACGTTATGGGGTGCTGGCCCTTTGACGGTTCTTTGATTTGGAAGGGTGGTAGTGGGATCGAGATGCGGTCTTTTTGTTTCATCCTTGTTCGTCTTTTCCACCCTGACCGACATCAAACACCCATAAGAGAACACAATGGCACTCATGAGTCAACCGCGGACCCACTTCGCCGTCATTGTAGTACGTTCTGCGAATGCTGTAGTAACCAGGACCTGCGGCCATCGGGGATCACGCTCCGATCGCTGGTAGGACATGAGGCAGGAAAAAAGACAACAAACACGCTAACCGACGTTACAAGGGGTGCGCAAACAGTCCCACCGCACTTGGACCAGCTCGACTCGACCAGGCAGATATAGAATCTGGGGCTGGGCCGGGAAGGGATGAGTGGTGGGAAGGAATTACCGAATTCTGCGTCCGGATCTCAGTTAAGTGACCGGCCAGCTTTGTCTAGCCGCTCGTCCGCGAGCAAACATCAGCACATGCGCGCCACGCCGCGTCCCCGTGGCATTCCGACTCCGATGGAAATTTCTATTTCCGCGCGAGTGGTTGCAATTGGCTGGGCATCTGCGATTGGGCCGTGCCTGAGACGGCCTCTCGTCTCACGCTGGCTCCGAGCCCACCAGGGCACAGGGCTTGGAACGGCCTCGTCATTTTTTTTTTCACCTGCTCGCTCTCGTCCTAGACGAATTTTGCCCGTACATCAGGAATACAGAGAATTTGGGAGAATTCATGGCGTGTTTTATTGTGGTTCTTGCGCCTTCGGCATCGGTTTCTGGGCACTATCCATCCTGTGCCTCTCCGCGCTTCCCGAGCCATTAGTTGTCAAAGTCTCCCCCAGGCTATTGCCTTGTATTGTATGGTGATGTCCCCACTTTGTTTCCCCGATTTGAAAATACGAAATGTGAAAATCAAGAAGGTTCGTGGTTGACCGTATAGAACATGCCGATGATGGATGATTTGAATGACCATCCCCTTCAAGGTGTTGTTATGTCCCGGAAACCTGAGACGTCTTGGGATGTCCGTTACTTCTTTGGTGATTGTTCTTTGATTTGGAAATGCAGAACTTTAACTTTACTCGAGGCATCGGTTCGTAATTGTATTTGTTGGCCACGAGCTGTATTTCCCATTCGTAAATCAAAGAGGGTGAGTCGTTACAATGGCTACGTTCTTATTTGGGCCACATCATCTATTGAAGGCCATCCCGGTGTGCGTTATTGTCCTCCTTTGATAGTCCTACCCACTTATGACCTGGAGATGGCGAATGGAAACATGATGGGTATATTACAAAATCTAGCTTGAATAGGTGTATGGTGCGTAGCAATAAAATAACACAAAGCAAAACTATGATGGAGGTTCAGGTATTGCTGCTTTCCGAGCGAGGATATACCCAGCTGTGCGACACAAATGCCTGCCCGCTCGTAATAGCCTCATCGGCCAAATCTCATCCCTGCGTACCACTCGTGATCGGAGCTTCCAAATGCTCAGACCTCGTCTAATTTCCGCGAAGCGGGATAGGACTTCCTGCACCGTAGGACGTTTTTGAGGGTCTTCCTGGGTCATGTCGGCTATCAGCGGTTCCATGAATTCAAACCCATAGCATTTCTAAGACGATTCAGAGGTAAGGATACGGATCGTTGGATACAATTAGAAAGAAGAACCTGAACAAACTGTAGCCTGACCAAGTTGCCCATGTAATAAACGTCCGTTGGGAAAGGGTTACATGGCGTGACGCGATCCTGGTGTTCTGGCGCAGACTTGTCGCCGCCGCGCAGTGGCTCGTCAAGCGGAGGGCCATTAGCAGGATCATATTGACGTGAGAGCCCCAAATCGATGAGAAGGTACCGCGGAGGGCGTCGAGTGCGCGAATATGCCTTGGCGTTTTTGCGAAAGTCTTTACTTCGGTTGATCGCTATGGGGTGGAACGATTCGGGATACATTCCCGAAGGATCCAGCATGATGTTTGCCCTCGTGCAGTCACTGGGTCGCGTTGCATAAGAAAATTAACGGACAACTAGGGAAATAATAGAAAATGTACCGATGAGCGATGTTGTTTTCATGCAAGAATTGTATTCCCTGGGTTGTTGAGTACCAAGAACGACCGCTCCACGAAAGCGTGTCACACTCACCTCGCATAGCTGGCCAAAGAAAGCCACAAATTCACCATATGTTTGCATAGGAGGGTCATTAAACGGGCGCACTCGCGCATGTACCATGATTTGAGGCTCGTTCGGAAGCTCTATCACATCAAGTAAAGGTGCGCAATGGTTCCGGGGATCTGAGCGAAGCGGTTCCGAGGAAACCAGTCGGTTGATTCGAAGCTCATGTGGACCTTCTGTTGGTACGAGAAGCTTCAACATCACAGGTCGACCATCAGAAATCCGGGTTGCATCCATGACCGCTCGTTTCTGTCGTATGTCAATATCTCCAGAGTCTCGAGAACGTCCACACTCACCGCCTGAGCTTGGCCATCCTCGACATCCATGAAAAACTTGCTCGTAGCGATCCACGACGGCTGCCACCTAGGACGATAACGCTGCCGCAACATGTAGCCTGCCTTTTCAAGAGTTGTTTGTCGGTTGGCCCATTGTTTCTCGAGCCTAGTAAGCTCTCCTGCCTGGAGATTGGGGTGCTCCCGTGAGGTCTCAACGTCCAACAAATCCTGAGACATAATATCAGTGGAACGGTAAGTAAACCTGGGATCGTGTGAGGATAGTCGCCTTGGTGAGAATTTGGAGTCCGTCGTGGGAAGTTTCTTGTTGAAGAACAACAATTCCTTGCTGATGATAACGTAATTTTTGGTCAAAGCCTCATGCGCGAGCGCTGAGCGCTGAGCCACTGTTCTCGGATACAGACTGCCCATTCACGAATTCCGGTGTGTTCTCTCAACCGCTCTGTTATTCACGAGATTTTACCAGAACATGTTCTGGCTATTCCCAATACATTCTAGGATTTGAAATTATGAACTACTAATGGATGTTGTCGGCGAAACTTGTCACCATGTTTAGATTTTGGTAAAATGTTATTCGATATTTATATGTACCGTGGTAACGACTTATCACCTCACCGCCACAGCCTGCAGTTTGACCTTGAGCTTTTTGTTTTCACTTACGTCCATCAGGACAACGTCAAGGTGGAGACCCCTTGTTGTGCCCTTGCTCATCCCAATGACCCTGAAAGAAAGTATTTATTCATGACCTGATGCATCTACTGTACCCTTTCCCCCCTTGACCGTTGATTTTCCTGTTGTCACCCCGCGGTAGATCGCTGTGCGCTACTGGTCTTATTACCCTGCCGGTTCAGAATCCCCCTTTGCATCCTTGCTTTCCGTCATGTCCAATATGCTTCGTCAGCGCAACCCCCGCAGGGCTGCGGATGTGGCCGTCCCAGTCCCTCGTCAACGTTTTTTGAAAACCATTGCAAGCTCCATCATTGGTGGCCTTGTCCGCGGGAAGATACGACGCGCCAACACCAATATGGATTCATTACGGAGCCTTCTCGAAGAGTACCTGCCAATTATCTCTCCCGACGATCAGGATGACATTCTCCTCAATTTCTACCAGTAAGTCTCTGTCGGGCATCGCACTATACGCTTCCCATCGCTGAAAAAACCAAACAGGATGAAGCAGGTCAAGGACAGCCTCAACAGTCGCTGCTTGCCGCCATTGGACCATTACAAGAAGGCCAAGACTTTCGAAGAAATATCAATACTGGTACTCGAGATTGCTAAGGTGGACTGCTGTTTGAACAAGACTCGAGTATTGTTACTAATACTCCCATCTGAGACTAGGACGCCTCGGATCGAGCTCGCGATGATAACGTGGTTGGCACGATGGCGAGAGAAACGGGGCGCACTAGTGAGTCGCTTGTTCAACATAGTAGACGAGTGCATGTCTGAGATCACATTCTCGCATAGACTTCGACGCGGATCATCCGTTCCATGGCCTTTATAGGGTACACGCAACAACCAGTGACTGGTCGGACTGTACTTTGCCGGTGGCACCTGGAGGTAATTGAACCTAGGTAACTCCTGTGCGCTGTAATGCTGACCACATTTCAGCGGACGGCCCCAGCACGGATGGGGGAGGCCCGCCCACGCAACACTTTCTCATCTTACCTTCTGTTTCGGGTGACAATCTGAGCAGCATTGTCGGTGATGAAGATAATTATTGTAAGGTACTTTTCTTACATAGGCCATTCATCGATGCTGAACATAGACATTAATTAGCTCGACCAGGATCCCCCCCGCAGACTTTGAGTGAGCCCTGTGACGTATGGAGCAATACCTCATAACAGGATATGTGATAATGCATAAAGGTTCAGTCTTACCACACAACACATGTACTATGGTTTAGTGAAAGGTGGACTCATATAGTAAGATGATTATCTAGTAGACACCTTGGCATATCGGACGTCGTGCAAACACTGGAGACACGAGCTAAAGGATAATGGGGAATGGGGGCCCGAAATGCAGGAGTTTGTATCGCTGTCCCTAGGAGAGGGAGTAGCGTCACAGACATCATGTACCGACTCGTTTGACCCCCATATTTCTATCTCTGTAGTATGCGTCGGTCGTACGTATGACCCTAGTACACCAGAAATGTCAGGTGACCCAGTCAGTTTGGCACGGGAATCCATACCAGGTGGGTAGTATAAGATGATGTGTGGCGAGAACAGAACGTGGGGCCAAACACCAGCTTGGCAGGTTTTCTCGACGTAATGAGATTTTGAAAATAAATCGCGTCGTGGTGAGCTTGGGATGACTACCCATGTAACAACTTGAAGTTGTAAACGGTACCATTCTGCACAACCAATAGCTGATACTGGCACTATGTGGCAATCGATGGGAATTCGGGCGGGCTGGCCTCAATGGGGTGCCTAGGAGTCGTAGAACGGCCCGATGAGGGCCAATGGGCAGCACAGTACTTTAAGCTAGCTAGGAAAGTGATCAAATTTGGGAATACGGGATGACCGGACGGTAAGAAACACGTACAATTTGCTTCATGGGGGGTGACGGAACCCGCAACCCTTTTGCCCATCTGATACGTTCACGACATGTTCGGAGGACGGCAGTGATACGGATAGATATCCGAGGAAACACCCTGGGATAAGGGAGCTCGCATTGTCGAAAGCAAAGGCATAGTTGGACCAGTGTTGGACCTTGTTTCTCGTTCCACCAATCATTGAATTGTGCGATTCAAGGGAGGCACTGAGTGTGTGAAGATTACGTGGAACACAACTCTCATGGGCACGGTCGCTGCCGCCGGGCTTCCAAAGACCTTATTTTATCTCCAGCACTCTTCTAGAGGTCAGGAAAAAACATATTGTGAGCGCTACGTTGCCGCGATGGCTCATAGTTTTCTCACAGAACTCTTTTTGTTGTTGTGAATTGAGACGAGAACTTCGGAATATTAATGCCAGGCTCTCTCCACACCCCTGTGCAGCGCCTCCGTAAAAGCCCTTCAAACGATCTTCACATCACATATTGTACTAGGGAAATGAGGCGGTATGAGCTGTCCCCCCATTCTCGTCGTGGGTCGCTAATACCCATCATTATTCAAACGTTTGTAGCTTTCTTTGTGCAGGTCTTCGAGGGTGGGGTTCGAGCAGCATCGGCCACTACTCACATATGGTGGCTAGTAGATCCTGGCCAGGACCCCGGAAATTTTGTATGAAAGAAATGTTGGAGACTGGTGGGTGCCTCTACAGGAAGAACTAACACTCGGAGCTTCGCAGGGTTCACCACGTCTCAGCTCCGATCCCCAAGGCGCCGGGCGCTATCTGAATTCGATCGGAGCCTGTATTTGAAGGGCACCTGAAGGCCAAACGATCAGTCAGATATCAATGTCCCCCTCGTGGTGAATGTGCCAAACTGTGTTCATGTTCATGCACATTCTCAGATGGCTGTAGGAGGCTCGCTCGGCACTTTAGGACACCACTGAGATCGATGATCGGAACTGGTTCAACTGGGCTGGTGCCAGAGGAATCCTCCCTCGGATCATGAGGTTCTGGCACGCATTGGGACTGTTCATCACCAGTAGTATCTTCATTATCACGACGTGCCTTCCTTTTCATTGCGGATATGATATAAATTCCCAGCTTTTCTGTCTTCACTGCTCATCTTAAGCACCCACTGGCTATTCCCTCAGTAGATTATTATCCCACCCGTCACAACATCTCGTCCTGACACCCGGCTCTCCCACGCCCATGCCTACCTTCAACACCTGGAGACCAAAAAAACTCCTGGAGCATGGCGACCACCAAATATCTGTGGCCACTCACTTACTTGTCTCATACGGGTCTAAATTAGACCAGTCAAAGCGAGATCACGCTCAGAGCTTGCTCGATTAGTGAGTAGTCCTTCTAACACTGATACCGTGTTCTAAATACTGGGTCTCTAGTGCAAAAGATGTCAGACATACCTTGAACAACAAATATCTGTTGGCACGAATTAAACCAGCAAGGCTATTTATCAGGAAAGCCAGCGAAGCACTCATCACGATCGAGGTCAGTTGTATGGGCAAGTCCTCAGTTTGCAAAACAATGTAATATTGTCTTTCAGGGCCGTGCCAGTTCTTTAGGCTGTATTCCTTAACAGACGGCCCCGTCTGTGACACCTGCCAGGTGCACTGGTACAATGGCACTCGAGGGAAAGGATCCGAGGGGTGTCTTGTAACTGCTGAATTGAACGGCGATAGTTGCTCACAGCAGCTATAAGTATGACCTTCTGAATGTCTCCAGGACATCTTCGCGACATCGGGCCCAGCCTGGAACGACTGGCACGGCTACCTAGCACTATTACTACGTGCCGTCTTGCTTTCCACGGGGGGAGTTGGTGGAATTAGAGTAAGGTGTTAAGATTAATACAGGCGGCGATGCTCGAAAGCTTTGAGCATAAGAGTACTGTACGGACAATAGTATACGCGGTAGTGTGAGATATATTACAAGCTCCTCTTGATCCGGGATGTGATTTCACACACGAACCTTGAGGCCTTGAGGTCTCATTGCCCACCAGCTCGAATGGGGGAGCCCGAGACCCCGCAGTATTCACTGGCCCGGAAATGGCTGTCATTCAAGGGGGCCACTGGACATGGTAGTAAGAAACTGGAACACCATCGACCTCATGCCAGTGTGCCATGTCCGATCGTAATTACGGTAGTCGAAGGCTAGCCACGTTGCAGTGGGGGCACTTGTCTTGCATGTTGGTCTCGGCACCATTTGTCAAAGTACTTTAAGTTCATCTTCAGAGGCACTAGGTGGAATCCAGAACATACGTCGATTCGAACAGTATTAATGTGGGCTGGATTGCGAGCTCGGAGAGGCACCTTGGCATGGAGGAGGTTGCTTGTTCATAGAGGCTTGTCTGCTAAAGGTAGAAGGGTGCCTGGTGATGCCGAATACGAATTCTTTCTCCAGTATGTAGTCATCCTTGGTTATTGGAGTTACCGTAAATTGATATTAGGAATCTCAATTTGTCGTCTCTGGAAATCGAGACCAAAAGAAAAAAAGAAAGATTCGAAGTTAGTGCGCAGAATGGCACATACCTAACGCGGGACGCGAATCTTATTTACGAGTCCTCCGTATCTCTCTCGACTTCCGCGAGGTCCCACTGCGCAGACACGTACCTGACAGTATGGAGGTTTTGAGTGTTCCGGGCCAGGAGTTCAGGGACGCACAGCTGGGCTCCGGTAGAAGCAATGGCGGTGAAGTACCCATTTGCAGTGACTTGACACTCGCAGAACCGTGACAGACGCGCTAAAATGGGACCCGGGAGTAAGATGAAGAACCGTATGGGGAGTATATGTCCGCTCACCGCAAGGTGTTATAATCACCATGGATGTTGACTCAAAGGTATTCCACCACCAATCCGGGTACTTCGCCTGAATAACTAGGCAACATGAGAAATGGATTGTACCCTCCTAATTTGTAGTTGGAGAATCGACGTACGTTCAGACAAGCCAGTGGAAGTCCCAGCATTCGCGATGACTTTGTTCACCCTTTGAAAGCGAGACCTCGTCGCTTGAACAGCAGCGTTGACGGCTTGCGCGTCGCGAACGTCCGCGGGGACGACCAATACTTGAGCGCCTGTCAGTGGAACCGAGGAGCAGATTCTCGCAGCTCTCTTCCAACGTCTTTTCCCGGGGACTCGGAGAAAGGATCGCCATTCGCGACAAATTCTCCAGCGCGAGCATAGACAAGCGTGGTCTCCGCGCCAAGACTGCGCGATGCCCCCGTTATTAAAAGACTTGTCATGATATGTCTGCGCAGGGGAGTGCGGCCCAGGGCCCAAAATTTCTAGGCCATACATGGAACCACCTTTGCGCTGTACTGAGTGCGCTACGCCACTTCCCCGTCACACTCCAAACTCCGATGAATTTTTCTATCATCGCCGATTGGGCCGTACGATGGTTAGTCCGACATTTATGGCGCACAGGCTGGCGCAGGCTACGGCAGATCTCGTCTGGCGGGTGCACAATTTCGGTCTTGGTGTTTGGTACGGACCCGTCACTTTCAGCACTCGTGCTCACGTCCAACAAAGCATTCCCCCATGCCTCAGGGGTACATGTCATGGCTCTTATCGTGATTTCGTGCGTGTGGTTGTCAAGTCAATTAAGGTGTGTATTTCATTTGTGATCGAATGCTGTGGGAAACACGAGGGTTGCGTGAGGTACGTTCCGGTGGGATCATTGTGGGATCCGGGAGTGACCTTTCTTTCACCACAGATTTGCACAACTCGTGGCTGGCTAGCACTGCGTGGCTTTCTCACTGCACTTCACATCGTGCAATTACCCAAACGGAGCATGAGGGCAGGCTTTCAGGAATTACACTAAGTTCACATTCATTGTGGCAGCATGTCCATGCCGTCCGGTGATCACGTCAAGTGAGTGTGGCAGAGGCGCAAAGAAACATTCGATCATGCTGATGCCACGTGGTCTATGTTAGGAGGTTCAGGTGCTGGAGAGTTTCCTTGGGGATTTAATATTTCAATATTCAATAGGGAAAGAGCCCTCCTTTGCTGCCTTTCAAACTCTGGTTCTCTTCGTAACACGACCCTTCTCCAATGCCTCAAGAGCCCGAAACGGGGGATGGAGGTGGTAAGCTACCCTCCGCTCAGGTATCTTCTCGATGATCTCACCACCATGATGTGTAGAATGTGACCTTCGATACCCGCTTCTGTCAGCAGCAAACCAGCTATTGTTTGAGGATCTCGACCCTCAAGATAGCTGTTGGCCACTTTTCTCCTTATATTCAACGATTGTTGAAGAAGAAGATAAGAAGACTACAGAGCGCTGGCAAAGAGATGCTGATGTGATCGTCACTTTTGTGAGCCCTTGTATCGCCGTTCATGCAAATACATTCCGAACTAGAATGTTATAGACTTGTATATTTTCCGCCGCAGTAGCCATACTGCTTTCGGTGACAGTCCAGGACCTCAAACTGAACTCTCACTGGCAGAACGCGTCAGCATTCCATCTCAATAACACCCAACAGATCCCCACCGACCCGAATAGTCCCGAGTCGTGCGCGTGCATCCCTTCCGAGTCGTCACTGCCCCCCCCTCGTGTATATGCCATCTGGGCGAACACATTCTTGTTTCTGAGTTTGCTTATCAGCCTTTTCGTTGCTTTGTTGGCAACATTATTACAACAATGGGTACGTCAATACACCAGGTTCACCCAACAACCAGGATGCAGTCCCATAAAACGCGCGCGGGTCCGTGCAATCTATTTCGAAGGCGTTGACAAGTATCGCATTTTTGGGGCTGCCGAAGCGTTGCCGACCCTACTCCACCTTTCCATCTGCCTCTTCATCGTGGGTGTCATCGTTTGGCTGTTCAACATCAACCAACCTGTCTTCCGTGCCGTGATTCCGTTGGTGGCCCTTCCAATGGCGGCATACCTATGGTTCACGTCTTTACCAAATTTTCGGCCTAATATCCCATTCTATTCACCGCTTTCTCCGTCAATTCGTTCGTTTTATAACGGCGTATCATATGTCATCAAGGTTCTCTCTTCATCAATGTTTTGTGATATCTTGAGGAACGATTATCGCATTCAAATCTCGGACGGTATAGGAAAGACTGCCGAAAAACTTACCTGGCAACGGTCATCGGAGATTGATGCCCGTATCTTGATATCGACACTCGACGCTCTGGGGGAAGATAGCGCTCGAGCAAAGTTTTTCGAGGCCATCCCTGGTTTCCTCAAGTCAAAACATGTGGTCAACCTCCAAGGTCAACTTCTTGAGGAGTTTCAGATCAAGTCCAGGAGGGCGTTGGATGGATTCTTTTTTTTTTTTTTTTTTGAGAGCGCTTTATCTCGATGAGTATCTATTTTAGTTGCCTATAATAGATGTTGTCTTCGAGGATAAGTGATAAGCGGCGG